>Ga0193743_1000086_pt1 | contig 67350 bp, 61 predicted proteins | sample L2c2metaG_FD_143038 | JGI IMG/M metagenome (GOLD analysis project Ga0193743, IMG submission 143038) | Soil microbial communities from a riparian zone of the East river system, Colorado, United States - L2c2 | ecosystem: Environmental > Terrestrial > Soil > Riparian zone | place: USA: East River... | reverse complement strand
CGGTGCAGATGGTAAAACTCGATTTCCCGCAAGCCTTTGCCCAATCGCTGCGCTTTAACAAGCAGAACGCGCTGATGATTTTTCAAGTATTAGGCAGCATCGTGGAGCGGCGTGTTTCGGCAAAATCGGCGATGTCGGGTCCCATTGGCATTGCCCAGATGTCGAGCGAAGCGGCGCAGCAGGGGCCCTGGACCTACCTGTTTCTGATGGCGATGGTGAGTTTGAATTTGGCAATTTTCAATTTGCTGCCCATTCCAATCCTGGATGGCGGCACGCTGCTGATGCTGGTCATCGAAATGCTTTTGCAGCGCGAGGTCAGCGTGCAAGTGAAGGAAACTGTGTTTAAGCTGGGCTTCGTGTTTCTGATGATGGTCGTGGTGTTTGTAATTTATAACGACATCAGCAGGATCTTAACGAAAAGCTAGCTCTTAGGAACGGTCGACGTCGACAGAGAAAAGCAAACGCCCCGCGCATGAACTTGCGGGGGCGTTTTGCTTTGAGTGATATGGCTATGGATTGGAACCCGTCTGAGGGGTACCCGCCGGGGGCAAGGATGGCGCCAGAATGAAAGCCCGGCCATAGACCGTTCCGTTTCCGAGCACCCTGTTGTAACCGGATGCCGTGGTATGGAAGTAGCCATTGAAGCCGGGGATGCCCTGATGGAAGAACTTCAGAGATCCGCCTGAATTTTCCTGCGTGGCCGCCAACGTATAAATCTGATAGTTGACGTTGCCCAACCTTCCGCCCAGATTCTCTTCTTCAAGGGCTAGTAGCCCGGCGAACCCGGGGGCGGAGACGCTGGTTCCGACGACGCCCCAAAGGCCGCCGGCGAAAGCCGCAACGGCAGCACTTCGGTCCGGACCGCACGGCTCAGTGGCTCCCACGGGGCATCCTCCCATTTGAAGCGAAACGTCGGGAACCGCCCGGCTTTCGGAGCCGGTCTTCACAAAACTCTGATAGAGCGGCTTTTTGAAAAAGATGCTATCGCCGCCGCCCGAACCCCAGTAGCCGCCCGCGACCAGATTTCCGATCCCGTACGGATCAGACGGTTCTTCGGGATCTCCGTAGGCGTTCTCGCGTACGTATTTTGAGGTGAGAACAGAAGGCATGTAAGTGGTCACCAGGTTAGTGCCGCCCACTGCGGTAACAGACGGGCTGGTAGCCGGAAACTCGACTCCCGGCAAAAAGTTCCCGACAATAATTGGCTCCAGAGGCGGCAGTTGCGGCGGAGTTGTAATATAGCTCACCGGCGGGAGGCTCAGCCCGCCGCTATCGCCGGAACTTGCGACGAAGGTCATGCCTTGCGCATTGCCCTGCTTGAATATCGCTTCGTAGATTTGCAAAATAAAACTCTGATCAATTCCACCGTTGTAATCCGCCGTGTAAAATCCCTCCGCGGCGCCGAAAGAAGAACTGACTATGTCAGCCTTGTTTTCTTCGACCAGGGTGAGGTAACCGGCGATGATCGACTGATCGCTCAAATCGGGAACGTTGCACAAAATGAGATGGGCGCCCGGCGCCATGCCGCCCGCCTGCTGAAGGTCGAGTGCCGCTTCGAAAGAAGCGCCGCTATTGGGATCGTAGGGCGCCCCGCCGAAAATCGTCTCCTCCGTAATCTTAGGCGGAGTGAATCCTTCGTGTCCGAAATAGGCTCTGATGTCGCTCTTCAGGTAGCCGGATGACATGACAATCGCAATGGTTGTACCGGCGCCCGTGAGCTTCTTATAAGACGGGAAATCGTAAGCTTGCTTAAGGTCGTTATACCAATAAGGACCCACATTGGAGTAGCGATTGCCAGGGATGGCGGCAAGTTTTTTTGCGTGAGTATGGTTACGGACAAAAGGCGAAAAATGAATAACCTGGGCGCCCATTTGAGTTAATTCGGCGGGCATGGTCGGTGCTTGGGTTGTAATTAGCGCCTTCGTACCTTTACTAGTGTTGGCATTCCATAGGGAAGTCCCAAACGCCGATTCGACGCCGCGTACTGTCCCCATCACATGCACGCCCTGTGAATGAGTCGAGGTTACTGCCAAGCCGGAGCCGCTAAGGATTTGAGTAACTTTGTCAAGATCCTGCTGTTTCGGACCAAAGCGGGTTCGAAACTGTTCCGGAGTGAGCCAATTACGGTAGTTCGGCGACCCCGGCGTACGTTGGGCTTGCAGAAGCTGGTCGAGCTGGCCGGTGTTCTGCAGTGGCAAATAAACGTTAAACTCAACCTCCTGCTGCGCGGCCGCCTTACTAGCGGGAGTCAACGTCTGTGCTGCCGGAGAAATAGCATGGAAACAAAATAGATAGAGCGCCCCGAGGGACACCCGTCTTGTCAAATTTAACAATGACAATGTAACCTCCTGCTAAGTTGCGTCGTTTCGCACTTAGTGTGGATAGATTATCACGTAATCCGGCCGGATCTTAAGGTTAGAATGCTAAAAAAAAGACGCCGCTAACTACGCGGCGTCTTGACTAATTTGTAATCGCAGGTATTAAGAACAGCCGCTTGTTCCGCCGCAGTTCTCGCACTTGAAGCAAGAGCCATTGCGGGTCATCATGCCGCCGCATTCCGAGCACAGCGGAGCGTCACTTACCACGTTTGCCTCGAACGGCAACGCTTGCTGCGATTCCACTTCGGTTGGACGAAGCTTGGGCGTATTGCCGGCGTCGGTCGATTCGGTGATGCCCAAGAAACGTGCGCCGAGCCACCGGAAGATGTAATCGATGATCGATTTGGCATACGGGACCTGCTGGTTGCCTGTCCAGCCGCTCGGTTCAAAGCGGACGTGGCTGAACTTATCCACAAAAAACTTCAGCGGTACGCCATACTGCAGGCCGTAGCTGATGGATGTAGCGAGCGTATCCATCAATCCGGAAATAGTGGAGCCTTCCTTCGCCATGGAGATGAAGACTTCGCCGGGCGTTCCATCTTCATACATGCCTACCGTGATGTAGCCTTCGTGGCCGCCGATGGAGAACTTGTGCGTCAGCGAGTGACGTTCATCCGGCAGCTTATGGCGCGTGGGACGGTAAACCACCCTTTCGATAGTCTGCGGAGCCGCCGCCGCGAGTGCCGCAGCCGCTTTCTTCTCGCTCTTGCTGCCGGAGCCGGAACTGAGCGGCTGGACGCGCTTGGAACCGTCACGATAGATGGCCACCGCTTTTAGGCCGATTTTCCAGCTCTGCATGTAAGCGTCCATGATGTCTTCCACCGTGGACTCTTCAGGCATGTTGATCGTTTTGGAGATGGCGCCGGAGAGGAACGGCTGCACCGCGCCCATCATGCCGATATGGCCGGTATGCTGGATGAAGCGCACGCCATTTTGCGGGCGGAAGCTGCAATCGAACACGGCCAGATGCTCGGGCTTGAGGCTAGGCGCGCCCTCGATGGTTCCAGTGGAATCGATGTGCGAAACAATCTGCTCGGCCTGCGTGGCAGTGTAGCCCAGTTTAATGAGCGCTTGAGGCACGGTGTTGTTCACAATCTTAATGACGCCGCCGCCCACCAGCTTTTTGTATTTGACCAGCGCCAGATCGGGTTCGATACCGGTGGTATCGCAATCCATCATGAAGCCGATGGTCCCGGTGGGAGCCAGCACGGTTGCTTGCGCATTGCGGTAGCCGGCGATTGAACCGGCTTCGTAAGCTTCACGCCAGCAGGCTTCGGCCGCCTCGAACATCGCTGGGGGAACGTGTTTGCTATCGATGCCGTTCACAGCGTTCCAGTGCATGCGGATGACTTCAAGGAACGAATCCTCATTCTCCGGATAGCCGGGGCAGGGACCGACGGCGCCGGCTATGCGCGCGCTGGTCAAATAGGATTGTCCGCACATGATCGCCGTGATGGCGGCTGCGTAATCGCGGCCTTCATCGCTATCGTAGGGAATGCCGAGGGACATCAGCGCCGCGCCCAAATTGGCATAGCCCAGACCCAGCGGCCTAAAGTCATGCGACTTCAGCGCGATCTTTTCGGTTGGATAGCTGGCGTTGTCCACCAGAATTTCCTGCGCGAGGATGACCGTGTCCACCGCGTGGCGGAACGCTTCCACATCGAAGCTGCCATCCGGGCCGACAAACTTCATCAGGTTCAGCGAGGCGAGGTTGCAGGCTGAATCATCGAGGAACATATATTCCGAGCAGGGATTGGACGCATTGATGCGGGCCGTCTGCTTGGAAGTGTGCCAGCGGTTGATGGTGGTATCGAACTGCATGCCGGGATCGCCGCACTGGTGCGTGGCTTCCGCAATCTGACGCATCAGGTCGCGGGCTTTGTAGCGGTTGACCGGCTGGCCATTCGCCACTCCGCGGGTCCACCAATCCGAGTCAGCTTCCACTGCCTGCATGAACTCGTCGGTCGCCCGAACGGAGTTGTTGGCGTTCTGGAAGAAAATGCTCGAATACGCTTCTCCGTCGAGCGAAGCGTCATAGCCGGCATCAATCAGGGTGTGGGCTTTCTTTTCTTCCTTAGCCTTGCACCAGATGAATTTTTCGACGTCCGGGTGATCGGAGTTCAGGATCACCATTTTGGCGGCGCGGCGCGTTTTGCCGCCCGATTTGATGACGCCGGCGAACGCGTCGAAGCCCTTCATGAAGCTGAGCGGGCCGGATGCCCGGCCGCCGCCCCACAGATGGGCGTTTTCCTCACGGATGGCAGAAAGATTGGTGCCCGTGCCGGAACCCCATTTGAAGAGCATGCCTTCGGTCTTGGCTAGATCGAGAATGGATTCCAGCGTGTCGCCGACGGAATTGATAAAACAAGCCGAACATTGCGGGTGGTTCTCGCCGGGCTGGAGTTTCTTGACCACCTGGGTGGCTTCATCGAAGTAGAAACCGTAGCCGCGCGATTCGCGGACGCCTACGTTGAACCAAACAGGTGAATTGAAGCAGGCTTTCTGGTTCAACATCAGATGCGCCAAGTCCAAACGGAAGTTTTCGGCGTCTTCCTTAGTTTTGAAGTAGTTGCCGGAGAAACCCCAATCGGCAATCGTGTCGACCACGCGATGGACAAGCTGTCCTACGCTGGTTTCCCGTTCGGGTGAACCCATGCGGCCATGGAAGTACTTGCTCGCGACAATGTTCGTCGCGGTTTGTGACCAACTCGCCGGTACTTCCACGTCGCGCTGCTCGAATAGCACCGAGCCTTTGTCGTTGCCGATGGTCGCGGTGCGAAGCTCCCATGCAATTTGATCGTAAGGGGTGACACCCGCTTCCAGCTTGGCGGTGAAGAAACGGGGAAATGACACACCAATGCGTTCTTCCCGCTTCAGCGAGCGGTGTAATTCTTTGACTTTAAGGGCTAAATTAGCTGCTAGCTGTCCCATCGATATATCCGTTGGGCCTTTCTTAGAGGGATTTGAGGCAAAGCTCTTGCCCAACCTTAATTCAACACCTATTGGATGTTCGGGGCAAGTCTTATTCTGCAGTCGAGCCCCACGATATTGTGGAATATCTGTGGACAACCACCAGATAAAGTAGCGGCGCTCTAAAACTAACGTACTATATCGTCTGAGACTACGGCCTTTTTCAGGCTGAAAAAAGCGCGGAGTTTTCGAGCACCAGGGCGGAAACGCAATTGCGCCCGCTGGCTTTGGCCCGGTAAAGGGCTTCATCCGCCACGCGCACGAAAATATCCGGTGAACGCTCGGAGCCGTCGGACACGCTGACGCCGAAACTGGCGGAGATTTGGAGCTCCGTACCGTCCACCATCATTGTAGTGTCGTGCAAACGCTGGCGCATCCGCTCGGCCTGGTGGGTGGCATTCTCCAGATCGCAATTGGGCAGAACGACCAAAAATTCCTCGCCGCCGTAGCGTCCGACCTGGTCGTACGGTCGCATGCTGCTGCGTAAGCGTGCCGCCGTTTCGCGGAGCACCGCATCGCCCGCAAAGTGGCCGTAAGTGTCGTTTACTTTCTTAAAGTGGTCCAGATCAAGCAAGATAACGCCCACCGTGCGCCGGTCGCGATGGCACCGCGAGATTTCGTGCTCCAGAGCGGTGGCGATCGCCGCCCGGTTCGGCAGCATAGTCAAGACATCCTTATTAGCGCGGTCCCGCAATTCTTCCCTTGCCTGCAGCAGGTTCAATTGCAGATCAATAATGCGGCGTCCCGTGCGCAGTCGGACCTGGAGTTCATGTTGATCGAACGGTTTGACGATGTAGTCGTCCGCGCCGGCTTCCAATCCTTCCACCGTTTCCCCTTTAGTGTTCTTAGAAGTGAGCAGGAGGATATAGGTATAGGGCTCCCGCAGCGTTTCGCGAACTTTGCGGCAAACCTCGGGCCCGGTCATATGCGGCATAACCCAGTCCAGAATAGCCAGAGGCGGGGCATCGGGTTTGGCCAGGATTTCCCAGGCCTCCAGCCCATTTTCGGCTGTTACTACTTCATAGCCCCACTTGGAGACCGACTTGCGCAGCACGGCCAGGGATGTTGCGCTGTCATCGGCGATCAAGATCTTCATAGCGAGTGTTAGCCCTGCCCTGCTATCTCCTTCGGCTTGCGGAGCTGAAATGTTTAACTTTTCGGCACGTTACGAGATGCCTTCCGCGGGCCAGAATACTCCTGAGCCTGATGACCGATGCTAATCAACAATTTCTCATACTAAACGCAGACGCCCCGGCGACGTCAGTAGCTGCGCCGCTTCTGCCTCCATCAAGGCTTGACCTAGTATTATGGGTGTGCCGCCAATACTTTTCGCAAATGCGCGAAGGCTTTGCAGTAAAGGAGCTTTGATTGAATAATTCTGTACTCGTTCCAATGGTGGTTGAACAAACGTCGCGAGGGGAACGCGCGTATGACATATACTCGCGCCTGCTAAAGGAGAATATCATTTTCCTTGGCACGCCTATTGACGATAATGTTGCCAACCTGGTTATCGCCCAGATGTTATTTCTAGCCGCGGAAGACCCTGAGCGCGACATATCGCTTTACTTGAATTCCCCGGGCGGCTCGATCACGGCTGGACTAGCGATTTTGGATACTATGCGGCTGGTGCAGCCCGATATCGTGACTTATTGCCTGGGCCAGGCGGCGTCGATGGCCGCAGTTCTCTTGGCATGCGGCACCAAAGGAAAGCGGTTTAGCCTGCCGAATTCCCGTATTCTGATCCACCAGCCATCCATGAGCGGCTTAGGTGGTCAAGCCGCCGATATTGATATCTACGCGCGCGAGATCCTGCGCATGCGCCAGTCGCTCAACGAAATTCTGGCTGAAGCATGCGGCCAGACCGTCGACAAAATCTCGCGCGACGTCGACCGCGACTATATCCTGGAGCCGCATGCGGCCATGGAGTATGGATTGATCGACCGTGTGATTTCCAGCAGTAAAGAAGTGCCTGTTCCTACTCGCTAGTTATCAAATTTCAGGGCCTTTGAGGAACTCGCGCCAGATTTGCGAGTTCCTTCGTTTCCGCCGATAGGCGTAATGCATGCCGGACCCCCTCTTGCACCCGTCATTCGCAACTCTCCCACCAGCTGCCGATGAGCGTAGATGTAAACGCAACCTTCTCGATATGGGTTTCCGTACTTCAATCCATATTTTGGAAGAATCTGGCGGATTTCCTCTTGACCGTCGCCGCTAGGCTGCGTTAGAGTGAGATTCCGATTACAACTGAGCTAAACTATAAAAGACGCTTATTGAATGATGCTAAGACTACGCCCAATAGTTGCCGAAATCGTATTTCTGTCGGCGGCTACCATCGGTGTCTCCCACGCAGCGCAAGAACAAGCGCTTCCCTCCCGGACTAGTGCAACCATAAACGACGGCGCATCCACGGATAGCGGTACGGCTGCTCAGGTAGCCAATTTCGTGGAATCGGATGGTTCGTCCGATTCCTTTGCCTTAGACTCGGCTGCGGAAGTCGCGGAAGGTTCATCCAGCGACGGCGGAGCACGTTCCAGTGAATCCTATGACTACCTGAGACGGGCGGAAAGTCATTTCAACGCCGGCCGGCAGTTTTATTTTCAGGGAAACCCGGCAGGAGCGCGCAAAGAGTTCGATCAGGCTGTGGATGCATTACTGGCCGCTCCGGATACGTTGCAGGACCGAAGCCGCGTTGAGCGACGATTGGATGAGCTTTGCGACCTGATCTACCGTTTCGACGTTGAGAAACTGGGCGCCGGAAAGCGTGGCGAAGACGAGGCGGCGGCTTTCGATAAAGCTCCGATCGACGAAATCAGCCACATGACTTTCCCGGTCGATGCCAACCTTGCCCCGAAGCTCCAGAGCGAGCTGAATCAGACTTCCTCGGGTATTCCGTTGGACCTGTCCGATCCGGTACTTGGGTTCGTGCATTATTTTTCGACCGAAAAAGGCCGCAATATACTGATCGCGGGTTTGCGAAGATCGGGGCGCTACCGTCCCCTGATCGAGCGAATTTTTACTGAAGAAGGCGTGCCTCAGGATTTGGTTTACCTGGCCCAGGCGGAGTCGGGTTTTCTGCCGCGGGCCGTGTCGTACAAGAGCGCCGTGGGTATGTGGCAGTTCACCGCTCCCGCTGGCTTCGATTACAATCTGGCGCGGACCTCTGCCTTTGACGAGCGCCTGGATCCCGAGAAAGCGACTCGCGCGGCCGCCCGTTATCTGAAGGCTTTGTATGCCCGATACGGGGATTGGTACCTGGCGATGGCCGCTTACAATTGCGGACCGGGGGGCGTGGACAAGGCGGTAGAACGGACCGGCTATGCGGACTATTGGGAATTACTGAAGCGGAACGTTCTTCCGCGCGAGACCGCCTCTTACGTGCCCATCATCGTGGCCATCACCATTATGGCCAAGAATCCTAAGGACTACGGGTTGGAAAATGTCGCAATGGATTCGCCCATAGACTACGATTCCATCCAAATGACCGCGTCCACCAATCTGAACTTAATTGCGGATGCTACCTTGCAGCCGCTCTCCGTAATTCGCGATCTCAATCCATCCCTGCTGACCATGGTGGCGCCCTCCGGGTTCCAAGTTCATCTACCGAAGGATACGTCCGCATCCGCACAAGCGGCGCTTGAATCGGTTCCTGCAATGAACCGTCAAGCGTGGAGACTTCATCACGTCGAAGCCGGCGATACGCTGGCGACAATCGCTAAGTCGTATCACGTTCCGGCCGAGCGGATCGTGGAAGTGAACAACCAATCCGATACGCTCGAAGCCGGAGACACGCTCATGATCCCGGCTGTATATCGTCCGGCGAAGCGTGCGGCCGCCACGCGCGCGAACACAGTCCAGAACCGCGCCGGGGCCGCGCAGGGAAGAGGCCGGACGACGCGGGGCTCCAGCAGTACCGCGAAAGCCGGATCGTCGCGGAATGGCGCGGTAAAAGAAAGCGCTAAGACTCAATCGCACCGGGGCAGTGCGATTGAACATGGCACGCGGCTCGCCGCGGCGCGGCGTGTTCCCACCCAGATTTTGCATCGCAAGGCCGCTGTTCACACAGCCGGATTGCAAAGGTAATTGCGCGCGGCTTGGATAAATTTTCCTGCATTTCTCTTCACGGTAAGCCAAGTACCCGTGAAATGATTTTGCTTCTTGCACAATCTCGATGCATAGTAAGGGATGTGCGTGAAAGGAGTGGAGCTTGATTCTCAATTACCAGTTAAGGCCAGAGGATGAAGACGACGATTTCGACTACGAAGACGAACACGTTGAACTTGAGTCCGACAAAGACGAGTATGACGACGAAGACGATGAGGACGAGCTGGAGAAGATCGACGGACCGGCGGTGATCGTGATGACGATTGAGTCAGGCAGTGAAGAAACGCCTGCTGACAAGCCGGTTGGCGAACGGGAGACCAAAGAAGCCCTGAACGGTGATGCCGAGGAAACAAAGCCGGCAGCCCGAAAGACGCCCGCGGTGAAGAAAGCCACGGCCAAACGGCCCGAAGCAAAGGCGCCGGCGCCAGTGAAGAAGGCCGCTGCGCCAACCAAGAAAACTTCAGCTAAGAGTGTCGCTCCAGCAAAGAAAGTTCCGCCTGCCAAGAAAACCTTGCCTGCGGCAAAAAAGGCGGCTGCGCCAGTCAAAAAGGCAGCACCCACAAAAAAGAAACCTACAACAGTGAAAAACGCATCCACATCAACCAAAAAAGCAGTTGCTCCAGCCAAGAAGACGGTCGCGCCCGCAAAGAAGAAGGCCGCTCCGGCAAAGAAGAAGGCCGTGAAGGCCGTGAAAAAAGCCGCCCCGAAGAAGGCGATTAAGAAAGCCGTTGCCACGAAAAAGGCAATTAAGAAAACGGCCGTCAAGAAGGCGATCAAAAAAGCAACGAAAAAGAAGTAGAATTACTGCCGGGCGATGGTCTACTAGACCTATGTCGCCCGGCCTGCAAGACCAGCCAGGCGCCCTTATTCGGGCGTCTTGCGTACGGCGGTCCGGCAGCGTTGAAATAAGTCGAGTAACGACTCGGCGTATTCCTCGGCCGAGCGGGGTCCCTTTCCTCCAAAGCCTGCCGTAGGTGTACCTCTTCCAAAGCCGGTTGTGACTGCGATGAACTTCATCATGTCGAGTGCAAGCTCATCGGGGGTCCTTAAACTGGGGGTCTCTGGAGTGTCTTCTGCCATTCTTGTGTCTTGCTCCTTATTGTGCGGATGCCCGCGAAATCTAGCCTGATTCTCTCACTACGCTCCGATGCCCGTTCGCGCTTGCAAGCTGATTCGGAAAATGAGGGGCGGGGCGCAGGCTCATCTGCTGGAAGGGGCGGATGGCGCCTTCTACATCGTTAAGTTTTCCAACAATCCGCAACACCGCCGCATTCTAATCAACGAGTGGTTGACCAGTGCTTTTCTACGCTATCTGCAGATACATGTGCCGGATACCGCGCTGATTGAAGTCACACCACAGTTCATCGAGGAAAATCCCGATCTTTATTTCTCACTTGGTTCACGCCGCGAGCCGGTCGTGCCGGGTTTGCACTTCGGTTCAAAGATGGCGGTGCATCCCGACCGCGTGGCCGTCTTCGATTTTTTGCCGGACAAACTGCTCGAAAAGATAGAGAACCGCAGCGAATTCCTAGGGATTCTCGTTTCCGACAAGTGGGTAGGCAACGCCGATTCGCGCCAAGCGGTCTTCTTCCGGGCGCGCGCTAAAGGCTGGACTCCGTTAAAGGGAGAAACGCCCGCGCGGATCGGCTTCTTCGCGCAGATGATCGACCACGGGTTTGCCTTCAACGGACCGCATTGGCGCTTTAGCGATTCACCGCTGCAGGGTTTATATTTCCGTACTTCGGTTTACAACGAAGTGCGGTCGCTGGATTCGTTTCAACCCTGGCTGGACATGGTGGCCAATTTCCCAGTCGAGGTGATCGATTCGGCCTGGAAAGAAATTCCGGGCGAGTGGCTGCGCGATGACGGAGACGAACTGGAGGCGCTGCTCGAAGCGCTGCTGAAGCGGCGATCGCTGGTAGCACGCTTACTGCAAGACATCCGGCGCGAGCGCCCTAGCGCGTTTCCAAATTGGCGCTAATCTCGCCGGCCAATTGTTGCGCGGTCAGCGGCGCCAGAAGAATGCCGTTGCGGAAATGGCCATACGCCAAGTAGAGCGAATCCGACTGCCATCTGCCGACGCGGAGATCATCGCTGGCGGGCCGGAAGCCGATCCAGACTTCCGTCGGCTCGGTTTCCTGCAAATGCGGGAACACAACGCCGGTGCTGGCTACCAGCGTGGCGACCGTGGCCGGCACGATGGTCCGATCGAATCCCACGCGTTCCATGGAAGCGCCTGCTATGAGCAAGCCGTTGGCTCGCTGCAGGAAATAGGAGTGGCCGTGGCGCACGATAGTGGGGCAAGTGTGCGAGGGTTGCCGATAGCCGAGCAGATGCCCTCTCACGGGCTCTGCCGCGGGCAGCGGCGCAACGCCCGTGACCGGAATAGAACTGCTCCAGGCTCCAGCCGCGATCACCAACGCGTCATAGCCCTCCGCGGTGCTCCGGCCGGTTTTCAGCACGATCCGGCGGCGCTCCGGTTTGATCTTCGCTTCTTCCACGCCGCAACTCGACCAGAGCTGAACACCCAATTTGCTGCACGCCACACAGAGCGCTTGCACTACGTCGCGTGGGTTGACCACGGCGTCGTTCGGATAGAAGCGCGCGCCATACAGGCCGTTGCTGTTGACGCGCGGCCAAAAGACCGGGACCTTGCCTGGCTCCATTGTTTTCGACTGGATACCGAGGGCCGCCTGGCGCGCGGCTCGCGCCTCCAGAGTGCCCCACTCCTTCGCCGAATAGGCCACGTCCAGCGCTCCGGCCTCCTGCAGGTCAATTGCAAAGCCAGACGCTTCTTCCAGCTCCCGCACGAACGATGGGTACAAAGCGCGCGACTCGATGGTTAATCTTGCCAATTCGGAGTCAGAGTCAATTTCGCCTCCGGGTGAGAGCATGCCGGCGCCGGCCCAACTGGCCTCGCCGCCGAATCCTGCTTTATCGAAAACGGAGACCCGGAGCCCACGTTGCGCGAGCCGCCAAGCAATGGAGAGGCCGATGATGCCGCCGCCGGCGATAGCAATGGCTGGAACTTCAGGCGTCACGCCGTCTCTGCTACCGCGTCAGGCTCTGCACTAGCGCGCTTGATCACTTCCAGAAACGCTTTGGCGGCATGGCTTAATGCCCGCCGGGCCGGATAAACCAAGCGGATCTTGCGCTCCACATTCAACTCTCGTACGCGGATTTCGCGCAGCAGGTCCCGCTTGATCTCCTGCTCCACGCACATGCGCGGCAGGAACGCCACGCCTTCGTTGTCTTGCACCAGACGGCGAATGGTTTCGACCGTGGGCATCTCCACGTCCATGTTGAGCGGTACCTTGTGCCGTTGAAATTCTCGCAGCACGGCCTCGCGGTAGGGCGAGATCACATTGTGCGCGATGAATGTTTCCATATCCAGTTCGGTGATGGACAACTCGGCCCGCCCCGCAAAGCGATGTTTGGGGGAAACGATTAGCGTGAGCCGGTCCGTGTAGATCACCTGTGTCAGCAGGTGTTCATCCGCGGGATCGTAACTGATGACGCCCAATTCCAACTCGCCGTCCAGCAATTGCGATGGAATTTTGCTCGATTCCGAGCGCCGCACCTGTACCTTTACTTTAGGGAATAGACGCCGATACTGTTCAATGTACTGGATTAAGTAGAGCGAAGTGGATTCGTTGGCGCCGATCGAAAGCCTGCCCGCGTAGTTGTCTTTCAGCTCGCGCAAGGCATTCTCCAAGTCGCTCTCCATATTCTGGAAGCGTTTGGCATATTCCAGAACAATCCGGCCTGCATCCGTCAAGAGCAGCTCACGACCGGAGCGGTCGATCAGCTTTTCCTTTAGATCGCTCTCTAAACGCTGGATTGCTATCGAAATAGCGGGCTGCGTTCGCAGCAGCTTCTCGCCGGCCCGAGAAAAACTGCGTTCGGTTGCGACTGTAAGGAAGACTTTGAGGGGATACAGTTCCATAACGTCCACCACGTTAGGCGTTTATGTCATCATTATATCTAATGCAAGCCGTCAGCACTATAAATTTGCATAATCAACCAAAATGAACTTAGGATAGGGAAGGTTTTCACCAATCAGGAGCGCATAGTGAGCCGAGTTTACATTTTTGACACGACGCTGCGTGACGGAGAGCAATCGCCCGGGTGCAGCATGACGATGCCGGAGAAGTTGAAGATGGCGGAAGCGCTGGTGGAATTGGGCGTCGATATTCTGGAGGCCGGTTTCCCCATCGCGTCGGATGGCGATTTCGAGGCAGTGGATGCCGTCAGCAGGCAATTCCCGTGGGTGCAGGTATGCGCTTTAGCGCGCGCCTGCACGTTGGACGTGGAGCGGGCGGCGAAAGCACTGCATCAGGCCAAGCGGCCGCGGATTCACACGTTTATCGCCACCAGTGATATTCATCTGAAGCATAAGCTGCGCAAAACCCGCCAGCAGGTGCTGGATGAGGCTGTTGCGGCCGTCAGTCTGGCGCGCAACTATACGGATGACGTGGAATTCTCGGCCGAAGACGCCACGCGCACCGATCCCGATTATCTGGAGCAGGTGTCCAAAGCCGTTGTCGAAGCCGGCGCGCGCACGGTGAATTTGCCCGATACGGTTGGGTTCAGCGTGCCCGACGAGTACGGGGAATTGATTGCGCGCATCGTCAAAGCGCTGGGCGACCGGGCGATTGTGAGCGTGCATTGCCATGATGACCTCGGTCTCGCCGTGGCGAACTCGCTGGCGGCCGTAAAAGCCGGAGCGCGCCAGGTGGAATGCACCATTAACGGCATCGGCGAACGAGCCGGTAATGCGGCGCTGGAAGAGGTGGTGACGGCCATCAAGACTCGCCATGACCGGCTGCCTTTCGAAACCAACATTCATTCCGAAAAGCTGTTCGGGACGAGTCAGTTGTTGACACGCTTCATTTCCTTCGGCCCGCAGCCGAATAAGGCCATTGTCGGCGAAAACGCGTTCGCGCACGAAGCAGGAATTCATCAGGACGGCTATTTGAAAGAGCCTTCCACGTACGAGATTGTCAGCCCGGCCAGCGTAGGGGTGCCGGAAAGCCGGCTGGTGCTCGGTAAGCACAGCGGACGGCATGCGTTGAAGAATCGCGCAGAAGACCTGGGGATAGATCTGACGCGCGGAGAATTAGACGAAGTGTATGAACGCTTCACCAAAATGGCCGACAACAAGAAGGGTCTGCGCCATGACGAAATCGCTACCCTGTTAAAAGGGGTGGTTGCGGCGCGCAAAGGCGCGGAAGTAACCACGGCCTAGCGCCTCGCCGGCATTTCTGCGCTTTCGCGCAGGCGGGGCTTTGGACACATCGGAAGAATTCATGAATCTCTCAATACTCATACTGCCGGGCGATGGAATCGGCGTTGAAGTCACGCGCGAAGCGGTAAAGGTCTTACGGCATGTGGCCGAATCTCACGGCCATACGCTCTCGCTTAGTGAAGGTTTGTTGGGCGGTATTGCCATTCACAAAACGGGTGGTCCGTTTCCGGAGGAGACGCGCCAACTGGCTTTAGCCGCCGACGCGACGTTGCTGGGCGCGGTAGGTCTGCCCGAATTCGATACCGCGCCGCCGGAAAAGCGGCCCGAGCGCGGCTTGCTGGGCATTCGCAAAGCGCTGCAGGTTTATGCGAACTTGCGGCCGGTGCGTTCCTACAAAGCGTTGATCGATTCGTCGCCGCTTAAGAACGAACTGGTGGACGGCACGGACATGATCATTGTGCGCGAGCTCACCGGTGGTTTGTACTATGGGACGCCGCGCGGCATTTCGGGAAGCGGACCGGAAGAGCGTGCCGTGAATACCATGACCTACACCCGCTCCGAAATCGAGCGCGTGACGCACATGGCGTTTCAATTGGCCTCCAAACGGCGCAAGAAAGTCACCAGCGTCGATAAATCGAATGTGCTCGAAAATTCGCAGTTGTGGCGTCGAGTCGTTACCGAGTTGGCTGCCGGATATCCGGACATCGCGCTCGACCATATTCTGGTGGATAACTGCGCGATGCAACTGGTGTTGACACCCAAACGCTTTGACGTGCTGCTGACCGAAAATCTGTTCGGCGACATTTTGAGCGATGAGGGAGCGGTGCTGGCGGGTTCCATCGGCATGCTGCCTTCGGCTTCGCTGGGCGATAAGCGTCCTTCCGGTGCGCGGGTGGGCCTATACGAGCCCGTGCATGGATCAGCGCCGGACATTGCCGGGCAGAACAAGGCCAATCCACTGGGGGCCATCGGCTCGGTGGCCGCGATGCTCGAATACAGTTTTGGTTTGACGGAAGAGGCGCAAGCAGTCTATAGCGCCATTGAAGAAGTATTGAACAACGGGCGCGTTACGGCCGATCTGAAACCAGCCGGCAAGCCCGCCAGCACCAGTGAAGTGGGCGATGCGATCTGTGAAGCCTTGGCTTCCCGTGTTGCCCCTGTGAACAGGTAACTATTCAGCCTTAGGGAGTGTATGCCGCAAGAAAATGGCGCGGGAAGTAAACCGCGCACGATTATTGAGAAGGTTTGGGACAACCACGTGGTCGCCGAGAAGCCAGGGGCTCCGGCGTTGCTCTATGTTGATCTGCACCTGGTGCACGAGGTGACTTCGCCGCAGGCTTTTTCCGGTTTGCGCGAGCGCGGTCTTAAGGTGCGCCGTCCGGATTTAACAATCGGGACTACCGACCACAGCATTCCGACGCACAACCGGGATTTGCCCATTGTCGACAAGATCGCCGAAACGCAGATTGTCCAGTTTGAGAAGAACTGCAACGACTTTGGGATTCCCTTTTACGGTCCGCATAGCGCCAAGCAGGGCATTGTGCATGTCATCGGTCCGGAGCAGGGCTTCACGCAACCCGGCATGACGGTGGTTTGCGGCGATAGCCACACCGCCACGCATGGCGCTTTCGGCGCACTGGCATTCGGCATTGGCACCAGTCAGGTGGAGCACGTGCTGGCTAGCCAGTGCCTGCTGCAGACCGCGTCGAAGACCTTTGAGGTTCGCGTGGAAGGAACGCTCCGGGAGGGTGTCGGAGCCAAAGACATCATTCTGAATTTGATCTCGCGCATCGGCATCGGAGGGGGCAACGGCTGCGTGTTTGAATTCGCCGGCGCCGCCATTCGCGCGCTGTCCATGGAAGAGCGAATGACCGTTTGCAATATGTCGATCGAGGGTGGTGCGCGCGCCGGCCTCATTGCGCCCGACGACACCACGTATCAGTACTTGGCCGGCCGCCCGTACGCGCCGAAAGGCGAAGCGTGGGAACGTGCCGTGAGCCTCTGGCGCAAGCTGCCCACGGATGCCGGCTCAAAGTACGACAAAAGCATTTATATCGATGCCGGGGCGCTCGAGCCGATGATTACGTTCGGCACCAATCCAGGCATGGGAATCGGCATCACTTCGGCTGTGCCCGACCCTTCCTCGATCAGCGATCCGGTAGAGCGCGAGTCGCTCGACAAGGCGCTTCGCTATATGGATCTGCCGTCGGGCAAATCGCTGCTGGGCCATCCTATCGACGTGGTCTTCATTGGAAGCTGTACGAACTCGCGAATTTCGGATCTGCGGGCTGCCGCGCAAATCTTCAAGGGCCGCAAAGTGAATCCGAAAGTGCGCGTGATGGTGGTTCCCGGTTCGCAGCAGATCAAGCAACAGGCACAGGCGGAAGGCCTCGATACGATTTTTATGGAGGCGGGAGCCGATTGGCGTGAAGCCGGCTGTTCCATGTGCATTGCCATGAATGGCGATCAATTGCGGCCCGGCGAGTACAGCGTTTCGACCAGCAACCGCAATTTCGAAGGACGGCAAGGCAAAGGCGGCAGAACGTTTTTGGCCAGCCCGCTGACTGCCGCCGCCAGCGCGGTCATGGGTGTTGTGACGGACGTGAGGACGCTTCGGTAGAGAGCCCGCAACATGGAAAAAGTTATTACATTCACCAGCCGCATCGCGGCACTGCCGATCGCCAATATCGATACGGACCAGATCATTCCGGCGCGTTTCTTAAAAACGATCTCCAAGGCCGGCTTAGGCGATCAATTGTTTTTCGATTGGCGCTATGATGCCGAAGGCAATCCGAAACCAGACTTCATCCTGAATCAGCCGGAAGGGAAACAGGCGCAAATCCTGCTGGCCGGCGACAATTTCGGCTGCGGCAGCTCGCGCGAGCACGCGCCTTGGGCGTTGACGCAGTACGGCTTTCGCGCGGTCATTAGTACTTCGTTCGCCGACATCTTTCGCGGCAACGCGGTGAAGAACTCACTCTTGCCGATCGTTATTCCAGCCGATGCTCATAAGGCATTGTTCGCGGCGCTGGAGGCTGATCCCGCAGCCCAAGTGACAGTAGATCTCGCACAGCAAAAGCTCACGCTGCCGGATGGTTCCAGCGTGAGCTTTCCGATTGACGAATTCGCCCGTTATTGCATGCTCGAAGGAGTCGACGAACTGGGTTACATTCTGCAGCAGGAGGCGGCTATCGCGGCGTTCGAATCCGCGCGCCCTTTGAGCGTGAACACCTTGGCCTAGAGTCGGGCTTAGAGCCGTTCCAAGTCACTGTCCCGCGGTCTCCGGAGCCGGATTCGGGGCCTTCAGGCCGCCCGAAAACCCTGCTTTTGCATGTTATGGTGTAGCTAGTGTCGTCGTCGCCCTTCAACTTCCATGTCGCGCAGTACGAAGGGCCTCTGGACTTGCTGCTGGACCTTATCCGCAAGCAGCAAATTAACATTTACGATATCCCTATTGCGCAGATCACATCGCAGTATCTGGAGTACATGCAGAAGGCGATGGAACTGGATATCGAGTTGAGTTCGGAGTTTGTCTACATGTCCGCGACGCTGATCCACATCAAGAGCCGCTTGCTGTTGCCGCGCGATCCGGAGCTGGAAAAGCTTTCTCCAGAAGAAGACCCGCGCAAGGAACTCGTGGAGCGGCTGATTGAGCATGAACGCTTCAAGAATGCGGCCGAAATGCTGCAGCAGAAGCGGGTGATTGAGGAAGCCGTCTGGTCGAACCCGCAAATCGAGGCCTTCCTGGCCGATGACGAAGGGCCGGCGCTGGCGGTCAACATCTTTGACCTGGTTAAGACCTTTCAAGGTGTGCTCGCGCGCGTCCGGCAACGGCCGACGTATGAGGTTGGCAAGGAATCGGTCAGTGTGCCGGAAATGATCGAATTCCTGCGGCGCCAGTTGAGCCGTTCGCGGCGGCAGGACTCGCTTTCGGCCACCGAGTTGTTCGAAACACTGCGCAGCGACCGCGCCATGATTTGCCTGTTTCTGGCGATTCTCGAACTGGTCAAGCGGCAAGCGATTGAACTGACGCAAGGCGAGGCGTTCGGCGACATCGGTCTGCGGCGCGGCCCTGATTTCGATCAGGGGGTCGAAAGCCTGGAAGATTTGGCTACCGTAGAACAGGAATACCACTGATAGTCAGCATGGACGAAGTGCAGGAAAAGATGGAAGTGCCCGAGTCCTCCGGCGCAGAGGCAGCCACTCCGGTGGTGGAAGAAGCTGTCGTTAGCGTTGGCGCCGAAGGGGAATCCGCTGTTGAGACGGAAACGCCCGAGACCGAAGCACCGGAAACCGAAGCGCAGGCTCTCGAATCAGAAGAATCTGATTCGGATGATGTCATTATTGCCGAAGCGATAGCAGAACCTGCGCCGAACGATGATGCGCCGGCGAAGTTGAAGGCGATCATCGAAGCGGCCATTTACATTACGGACGATCCATTGACGGCGGAGCAAATCGCCATAGCGGTAGAGCAGCCGCTCGACCGGGTTAAAGAGATCCTGCGACAGCTGGTTGTCGAATATGCCGCGCCGGATCGGGGGCTTTCCATTCGCGAAATCGCGGGTGGCTACAAGATGGCCACCAAGCCGGAGCATCACGAATCTATCCGCCGTTTCGTCAAAGGGTTGCTGGCGCCCTTCAAGTTATCCCAAGCCTCGCTCGAAACGCTGGCGGTTGTGGCTTACAAGCAGCCCATCACCGCGCCCGAGATTATGGAAATCCGCGGCGTGCAAGGGGCGGGTGTGTTGAAGACTTTGCTGGATCGGAAACTGGTGGCGGCGGCTGGCCGGAAAGACGTGCTGGGCAAGCCGATCCTGTATAAAACGACTCGCGAGTTTCTGATCCAGTTCGGCTTGAACTCTCTGGCGGAACTGCCGACTCTGAAAGAATTTGAAGATCTTGGACGTATGGCGTTTAATGAAGAAGAAAGCGCTCCGGCTCCAGTGGCCAATCCGCAGTTGCCGCTGGCCGAAGCAGAGCAGGCCGCGGTAGCGCCGGCGGAAAAGCAGCCGACCGATGCCTGAAGAACGTCTCCAGAAAATCCTGGCGCATGCCGGCATCGCCAGCCGCCGCAAAGCCGAAGAGCTCATTGTCGCGGGCCGCGTTTCAGTTAATGGCGAGACGGTGACCGAGTTGGGCTCCAAAGCCGATCTGTCGGTCGACAAGGTAAAAGTGGACGGCCAGGTTCTCAATGAGCCGAAACACCACGTTTATATCGCCTTACACAAGCCTAAGAATTGTGTCACAACCGTATCCGATCCGGAAGGACGCCAGACGGTGATGTCGTTTTTCAAAGGCTTGCGCGAACGGATTTATCCGGTTGGGCGGCTCGACTACGCGAGTGAAGGCCTGCTGCTGCTAACCAACGACGGGGAATTTGCGAACCGGCTCATGTCGCCCGCCAGTCACGTAACGAAGACATATCTGGTGAAAGTGAAGGGCTCGCTGACGGCGGATCAGGAAGAGGATTTCCGGCGCGGCATTCCGATTCACGGCAAACGCACCGCGCCCGCCGGCTTGAAACTGATACGGAAGGGGGATAACCCCTGGTATGAAGTCCGCCTGGTGGAGGGCCGCCAGAACCAGATCCGCATCATGTTTAAGCATTTTGGTCATCTGGTGGAAAAGCTTAAACGAGTCAAGATCGGCTTTTTGGAACTCGGGATGTTGAAGCCTGGCGCGTACCGCACTTTGACCAACGCCGAAGTCGCGCGTTTCCGTAAATTGATGAAGCTGGAAGCGCCGGAAAAAGAATCAAAAGCGAAATGATGACCGATGAAGAATTGACCAAGCTGCTCCGGGAAGCAAAGACTATCGCGGTTGTTGGCCTCTCGAGTAATCCCACGCGCGCCAGCTTTGGCGTCTCGCGTTTCCTGCAACGGCAAGGCTATCGCGTCATTCCCGTCAATCCCGGCGAGACTGAGATTTTAGGAGAACGCGCTTATCCGTCGGTGCACGCAGTGCCGGACGAAGTGGATATTGTCGACATCTTCCGGCGCTCGGAAGCGGTCCCTGAAGTAGTCGATGACGCCCTGCTGAAAAAGCCGCGTTGCATCTGGATGCAGGAAGGCGTTATTCATCATGGCGCCGCCAAGAAAGCCCAAGCGGCCGGTATTCCTGTAATAATGGACAGGTGCATTTTGAAAGAACTCGCGCGACTATTGCCCGCTAAATTGTGACCGCGTACGAGAGCGAATCGCGGTGTAAGCTACTCTCTCTTTATTGCTATCCTTTTGAATGAAGCAGCGCGCATGTCCCGGTCACCGCTGGTGGTTTCTGCGTCTTCGCGCAGCCTGACCGTCACCATTGCTTCCATTTTCCTGTTGCTGCTGGCCTGTACCGGTTGCACGCAATCGAGGGAGATATTGGGGCAAGCCTATGTCGCTCCCGCCTCGTTGAACGTCCGCAGCCAGCTTGCGCTGAAAAGCGGCGCGGTAGCCACCCTCAAACACGGAGACTTGGTCGGCGTTATCGACATGCAACGCCGGATGGTCAAAATCCGCACGGCGGCGGGGTTCGAAGGCTGGGTAGATTCAATATCCTTGCTCAGCGTCGATCAGATGGAACAACTGCGGCGCGAGCGCAAGGCTTACGCGCTGCTTCCTACGGAGGGTGCGGCCACGGCATACGAAACCACAAATATTCACATTGCGCCAAGCCGGGGATCGCCGGCATTTGCGCAGGTTCCCGAAGGCGGAGCGGTGTCGATTTTGGGGCGAAAAGTTGCGCCTAAGGTATCCCGGCCAGTGCGCGGACCTTCCCTCGTGTTCGAGCGGCCTCAAGCCGTCAGTCGCAAGCAGCGCAAAGAACAGGCCAAACGATTGAGTCTGCGCCTGCCTCCCAAGCCCGCGCCGCCCAAGGCCCCCGCAAACTGGCAAGATTTATCGGCGGAACGCATTGACGGGGCCGAGACCACCCGGGATCGGCAGGCCCATCTGCAGAAGAAAGCTGACGCCACGCTCGAGAAGCCCGCCGAAGACAAGAAGCCGGTTGTGAGGGAGGATTGGACGCTGGTGCGGACCAAGGCAAACGACGTGGGTTGGGTGCTCACGCGCAATTTGCTCATGTCCATTCCCGACGAAGTGGCTCAATATGCGGAAGGGAAGCACATTACCTCCTTTTTCCAACTGGGCGCGGTCCAGGACGATGTGAAGGGCACCAAACATAATTGGCTTTGGACCACGGGGCCTATGCTCTTGCCATACGATTTTGACTCCTGGCGAGTTTTCTTGTGGAACCGGCGCCGTCACCGGTATGAGACCTCGTACCGGCAGCGCGATGTGGAAGGCTATTTCCCGGTTCACGTCGATCCGGTGGATGCTGGCGCTTCCACGCGTACGTTCCGGCTCGTGATGAAGGACGAGGACGGCAAGTTTCGCCAGCGGACGTACGTGTTCGATGGCACGCGGGTGCGTTTGACGGCCACCGAGGACGGCACTCCGGGCGACGGGGCCAAGCCGCTATCCGCCGGGGACATCGAGAGCGGGAAATTACAAACGAAACTGAAAGCGTCAGGCTGGCTCAAACGGAAATGGAGTGCTATAAAACAGCGGTTTGGAGGAAATTGATCGCCACTGTGGTTAAATGTTAAGTGTAGTGTCGGCTAATGAAGTGGGCGAACGCCCACTTTTTTATTGCTCGGGATTGAAAGATGGCGGCAGTAGAACAAAGCGGGTTCGTGGAAAGGATCACCGAATTAGGTGAGCGCGCCGCCATGGGTACGGATATCGAAATCGTCGAAATCCAACTGCGTGGCGCGGGTAAAGCCCGGCTGCTACGCATCTATATCGACAAGCCGGGTGGGGTGACTCACGAGGACTGTGCGCTGATTTCCGAGCGATTGGGCAAGCTGCTGGACGAGGAAAACGTAATTCCGGAAGACGGCTACACTCTGGAGGTCAGTTCGCCCGGGGTGGAGCGGAAGCTGTCCAAGCCACGCGATTTCGAGCGCGTGGTGGGGCAGACGGTACGGTTAGCCGTTCAGGAGCCGGGTCAGCCGCGCACCAGCGTAACCGGCAAACTAGCCGAAGTCGCCGATGGAACGCTTGCGCTGGAGATAAAGCCAGGCAGCGTCTTGCGTGTTCCACTTGAACAGGTTCAAAAAGCGAACCTGAAGTTCGAGTGGTAGCGTTCCAGGCTTCTATTTCACTTCTAAAGATCCAGTTTTTAATGAAGAGGTTTTGACGTGGCTTCGATCTATCAGTCCATTGAGATGCTCAGTAAAGAGAAGGGTATTGATCCACAGATCGTCCTTGACGCAGTCAAGGACGCGATGTTGGCGGCCGCGCGTAAGCACTTTCGCTCGCAAGAGGATCTGGTTGCGGATCTGGACGAACGTACCGGTAATCTGCAAATTTACAGTGTCAAACAAGTGGTGGAAGCGGTCGACGATCCGGTCAAGCAAATTAGCCTGTCAGCCGCCAAAAAAATCGATGCAACCGCGGTAATCGGAGCGTCGCTTCGTGAGCCGAAGCCAACCGAATTGCTGGGTCGTATTTCGGCGCAAACCGCCAAGCAGGTCATCTTACAAAAGGTGCGCGAAGCCGAGCGCGACAGCGTGTTTTCCGAATTTCATAGCCGCCAGGGCGAGCTGGTCAACTGTGTGATCAAGCGTCTCGAAGGCCAGGACTACATCGTTGACATGGGAAAGACCGAGGCCCGGCTGATCAAGAAAGAGCAGTCGCGCATCGAGAATTTTAGCGTCGGTGACCGCGTGCGCTGCGTGATCAAGGGCGTTGAGCGCGGCGGCAAGAATTCCGGCGTCGTGGTTTCTCGCGGAGCGCCGGAGTTAGTGATGCGCTTGTTTGAGCAGGAAGTGCCCGAAATTTACGACAATACCGTCGCCATCAAAGCGTGCGCGCGAGAAGCGGGTGAGCGGACCAAGATCGCCGTTTTCAGCCGTGACCGGGACGTGGATAGCGTCGGCGCTTGTGTGGGAATGAAGGGTATGCGTGTGCAGTCGATCATTCGCGAGCTGCGTGGCGAGAAAATCGATATCATAGAATACTCTGACGACCCTGTGCAATACGTGACTAAGGCGCTGAGTCCGGCAAAAATTTCGCGCGTGACCATTGTGGATTCCGCCGAAAAGCACATGGAAGTCGTGGTCGATGATCTGCAGCTTTCGCTGGCGATCGGCAAGCGCGGCCAGAATGTCCGTTTGGCGGCGAAATTGATCGGCTGGAAGATCGACATCAAGAGCGAAGAGGAAAAGCGCCGCGAAATGGAATCGCGCATGGGCGACATGGTCATCTCAGGCGCTCCCGTCTCCGTTCTCATCGATAATGGGATGGAGGAAAGCATCATCGAGAAACTGGTAGGCGCGGGCATCGGCACGGTAGAGCGCCTTGGCTCCATGACCCCGGAAGAGCTCGAAGCGATTCCTGGAATCGACGAAGAAGTTGTGCGGCAGATTCAAACCAGCGTAGTTGCCTTCTATGGCCAGTACGATGAATCCGGCGACGAAGCGGCCACCGAAGAAGCCAGTGACCGGGCGCCGGCCGACGTGTCCGGCATAGAGAGCGCCATTGATAATGAGCTCTCGTCCGGATCGGCGAACGACTCGTTCGAAAGTTTGGAAACCGGAGTGCTGGAGCACGATCTGGCGAGGCATGAAGCGGCACTGCTCGGGAAGACCGGCGAAGTGGAAATGTTGGACCTCGGATTGGTGGAGGGGCTATCGGGCGCACCTTCCAGTATGCGAGGCCTGGCCGACTCGGCGGACTCGGATGAAACCGAGAACGGCATTCTGTCTGATACCATTGATAGAACTGAGTAGTGTATTACAAAGTGTGGTGGTGTAAGGAGTTACGTAGCAGTCTCTTCTATGAAGAAAATCAGAATTAACGAGCTGGCGCGGGAGCTTGAAGTGAAACCAGGCGTAATACTCGAGATGCTCCCCGAATTGGGCGTTCAAGAGAAAAAGACGCACTCCAGCTCGATCGATGAAGAGGTCGCTCTCGAACTCCGGCGTCGTCTTACCGGTCCCGACGCGCCCCCGCGGTCCCCGGGCGATTCGGCAGGTGAACACGATCACTACGATTACGCCCAAGACGAGGAAGACGATAGCGGCCATCATGAGGAAGCCGCTACACCAGCCATAGCCGAACAGCGCGCCGCCGCATCGGCCGGTACTCCAGAAGTGTCACGAGTGGAGACTCCACGAATGGTTATTGCACCGGTGCCAGCTCCACCCGCGGCACCTTCAGAGGCGCCGAAAGTGCAGCCTCCGAGACCCTTTGCGCCAGTTGCGCCGTTAGTCCGCGAGACGCCCACTCAGCATGCGGGCCCGGGCATACCCGCCCAGGAACCGTCGGCGCCACACGCCGCTCCTGCTGAACCGGAGCGGCCGATTCCTTTTTTTAAGCCACTTCGCCCGCCTTTGGGGGGCGCCGTTCATCCCCCGCTCGCGCACGGTGGTGGGCATTCGCAAGGCAGTGGTTCGGTGAGCCGGAATATCTCGATTCCCGCTCGCCCATTGCCCCCGTCTACTCCAAGAGTTGGGCCATCTGCTCCAGCCCCTACTCCAGCGGGGCCGAGACAGCCGTTGCCGGCCGAACCCGCGCGTCCGTCCGTAGCTTTGCCGGTTCGTCCCGCGCCTGGCGCCTCAATGCCGGCGCGTCCGGCGGCTCCATCCGCTATTCCACAAATTCCAGCCCCGCGATTGCAGCATGTGCCTACGCACGTGGTTGCTCCTGGACCGTCGGCTCCGGCGCCTTCTGCCGCAGCACCGCCTTCCAGTCCCGCGACTCCGGGTCATGGCCCTGCACCCAGTCCGGGTCCCGGTTCTCCGGCGCATGCTTCATCCGTGCCCGGTTCGCCCATTCCGCCGCGTCCCGCTCCGCCACGTCCTGCCGGTCAGGCGCTTACGCCGGGCGCGCCTATCGCTCCCAGACCGCCGCAAGGCGGCCGTCAGCTTGCCGGCCAGCCGCAAGTTCGACCGATTGTTCCACCCCGGCCAGATTTAGTGCAGCGCCTGAAGCAACAACAGGCACAACAAGTCCGCCCCACGCCGGCGGCTCCCGCGATGCCCCGCCCTGGCGCGCCCGCACGTCCGTCCTCGCCTGCTCCGGGGCAGCCTCTTTATCGCGGTCCGGTCCGTCCCGGACAACCCCTGATGCGCGGACCCGGCCAGCCTGGTACTGGGCCCATGCAGCCTGGTGGATTACGCCGTCCCGGCGGGTTGCGGCCAATGCACCCGACCAGTTTGCGGCCCGATTCGCCGTCTGCCATACCGGTCGAGCAGCCGCGCCGCCATCAAGCCAAGCCTGGTACCCGTCAACCGGCGCGTAAACGGGAAGATCAAGAGGGTAACCTGCGTGAGCGCGTTTCCAAGCGCCAGGCAATTGCCGAGCCGCCCCCGATCGACCGTGAGATTACGGTTGCGGAAGGCATCACGGTCATCGAACTCTCCGAGAAGCTTGGCGTCAAAGCCAACATGGTGATCAAGAAGTTGGTGGAGAAAAAGATCTTCGCCACTATCAACCAAACGCTTGACGTGAAGTTGGCCGAAGAATTGGCGCGTGAGTTTGGCGCGTCCACCAATAAGGTCAGCTACGAAGAAGAGAGCACGCAGGATCTCGAACTGGCCGAAGAAACGAAAGACCTGGTGCGGCGTGCCCCGGTGGTCACCATTATGGGTCACGTCGATCACGGTAAGACTTCGTTGCTCGACGCCATCCGGCAGACCAACGTTGCCGGCCGCGAAGCCGGCGGCATCACGCAGCACATCGGCGCTTACTACATCGAGCGGAATAACCGTAAGATCGTGTTCATCGACACTCCCGGCCACCAAGCGTTTACCCGCATGCGTGCGCGAGGAGCCAAGGTGACGGATATCGTTGTCCTGGTGGTCTCGGCCGACGACGGGGTTATGCCGCAAACGCTCGAAGCCATCGATCACGCAAAGGCCGCTGGCGTGCCGATGATTGTCGCCATCAACAAAATCGACAAACCCGACGCTCAGCCTGAGCGCGTGAAACAACAGCTTGCCGACCGCGGGCTGCTGGCCGAAGATTGGGGCGGCGATGTCGTCATGGTGCCGGTCTCGGCGAAGTCGAACATAAACCTGGATCTATTGCTCGAAATGATCCTGCTGGTTGCCGATCTGCAGGATTTGAAAGCGAACCCCGGCCGTCCGGCGCTGGGCACCGTGCTCGAAGCCAAACTGGATAAAGGCCGCGGTCCCGTGGCCACCATGCTGGTTCGCAACGGTACGCTGCGCGTGGGCGATTTCTTCATCTGCGGCGCACTGTTCAATAAAGTCCGCGCAATGTTTGACGACCGCGGGAACCAGGTCAAGGAAGCTGAGCCATCCATGCCGGTCGAAGTCATCGGCCTCGAAAGCTTGCCCGAAGTGGGCGACAACTTCCAAGTGGTTTCGGATACCTCGAAGGCCAAACAAATCGTGGTCTATCGCGGAGCTAAGGCTCGTGATGTTGCGATGGCAAAGGGCGCGCGCGTGGCGACGCTCGATTCGCTGCATCGCCAGTTCAAAGAAGGCGATCTCAAAGATCTTAACCTCATCATCAAAGCGGACGTGGGCGGAACGGCGGAAGTGCTGTCCGACACCCTTCAGCAGCTTTCGAACGACAAAATCCGAGTGCGCGTACTGCATGCGGGCGTAGGAGCCATCACGGAAAGCGACGTCTTGCTGGCCTCGGCCGGCGACGCGCTGGTGATCGGTTTCAACGTGAAACCGGAGAGCAAAGTGCCGGCGCTTGCCGAGCAACAGAAAGTCGATATCCGGCAGCACAACATCATCTACGAGTTGATAGATGAAGTCAAACTGGCCATGACCGGCTTGCTCGATCCCGTTTACAAGGAAACCGTACAGGGCCACGCCGAAGTTCGCGAAACCTTCAGAATCAGCAAGGTGGGGACGGTGGCGGGTTGCTTTGTTGCGGACGGCCTGATACGCCGCGACAGCCAAGTCCGGCTCAAACGCGATGGCGCCGTCGTCCATACCGGCAAGATCGAAGCTTTAAAGCGCTTCAAGAATGACGCAAGTGAAGTCAAGAATGGCGTGGAGTGCGGTATTTCTCTCGTCAACTTCAATGACGTCAATGTGGGCGATGTTCTGGAAGCGTTCACGATGGAGCGTATTGCTCCCCAGTTGTCTCAGCCTGCTTAGCGGGCTGAATAGCTTATGCCGGTCATCGGCGTTTTGACGCTCGACATCCTGGTGGAGAGTTCACACTCTCTGAAGGAGAAGCGTCACGTGGTGAAGAGTCTGAAGGACCGACTTCGGGACCGTTTCAACGTGGCGGTCTCCGAAATCGACGGTCTCGATTCCTGGCAGCATTCCGTGGTGGCTGCCGTGACGGTTTCGAGCGATCGCGTGTTTGCCGAGAAAGTCCTTACCGCCGTGGAAGGCTACGCGGCGAGTTTGCTGGGTGGCTCGCTGACCGGCACTACCGTCGAATGGCTATAGACTAGAAAATCCGTTCGTAGATATCCGCTAGTCCGATATCGCATTGGATCGAGGTTAGCCGAAGGGAACTTTCCAGGCTTTTGTACTCGCGAAAAATCCAGCTCTCATCCGCTTGCCGCGCGAAATGCTCGATATGTGGCGAATCGGTATGCGTGAGGACGTATTCCTGGAGGAACGGGATTTCGCGGTACAGCTCAAACTTCTTGCCGCGATCGTAATCGGCAGTGGAAGGCGAGAGCACTTCGATGACAATCTTGGGATCGATTAGAATGTCGTCTCCTCCGCTAACCACCCGTCCTCCGCAGACCACGCTTACATCCGGATAGACGTAGGAACCGGATGTTGTTGTTCGGACCCGGGCGTCGGAGGAAAAAACACGGCAATCCTTGCCGCGCAGCCGGATGAACAAGTGAGCAGTCCAATTCACCGCCAACTGCGAGTGCCACAGCGACCCACCTGACATTGCGAATATCTCGCCATCAACGAACTCGCTTTTGTACTGAGCGGCTCGCTCCAAGCGGAGGTATTCTTCCTCAGTCATTCGCGGAACTGGTTGAGTCGCCATTTCTCTTATTATCGACGTTTCAGCGCTAGCCACTTTTACCCCGGCATCTTACACTCTAAGTTGGAGGCGCGACATGGAAAATCATCGGGCCCAGCGAGTTTCCGAAGCTCTGCGCGAGGAGCTCAGCGAAATGATCGGCTATGAGCTTGCAGACCCGAGAATTGGCGAGGCGGTTGTCACCGAAGTTTTGGTGTCGCCGGATATGAAACATGCCCAGGTGCGCCTGCACTTCGGTCCTGGCACGAATCGGGAGAAAAGCATACAGGCCCTGGATGGTGCGCGTCATTTTCTCCGCAGCCAGATTGTCGAACGGTTGAACCTGTTCCGCGTGCCGGAATTGCACTTTGAAGCGGATGCCAAAATTGCGGCAAACGCCAAGATGGAGCATCTGCTGAAGCGCATGCGTCGAGGACGGCCGCGCGACCAGAAGGAATCGTCAAGCTAGTCTGCTTACATGAACAGTACAAGAGGATCGGTCGAGAGAGTGCGCCAGGAAATGCATGCGAGTGAGTGAGACGGGTGGTGGGCGGTTTTTAGAGGCGTGCAGGCGCCGGCCGACGGACGTGCGGCCCGTTTGGTTTATGCGGCAGGCAGGCCGCTACATGAAGCCTTACCGGGATATTCGAGCCAAGCACGGCATCCTGGAGATTTGTAAAAAACCGGAGTTGGCGGCTGAAGTTACGCTCCAGCCGGTTGAGATTCTCGACGTGGACGCGGCTATCATTTTTGCCGATCTGCTGTTGCCGGTCGAACCCATGGGTCTGAAGCTCGAGTTCGTCAGCGGCGAAGGTCCGTTCATCGAGAATTCAATCACGGAGCCGGAAGATATCGACGCTCTGTCCACGAACCGGACTGACGATCTTGGCTACGTGGCGGAATCGATTCAGCTGGTGACGCGCGCGCTCGGCGGACGTGTCCCTGTCATCGGGTTCGTGGGCGCCCCGTTTACGCTGGCCAGCTACATGATCGAAGGCGGTCCCTCAAAGACTTTCTTGAAGACCAAGAAGCTGATGTACGCGGACGAGAGCATGTGGCGCCGCCTGATGGGCAAGCTCGTGGACGTCCTGGGCGATTTCGCCGGTCTTCAAGTTGGCGGCGGGGCCCGCGCCATCCAAGTATTTGATAGCTGGGTGGGCGCGCTGGGGCCTGAGGACTATGTGCGCTACGTGCAGCCGTATTCGCGCGCTTTGATCGAGCGCATCCGCTCCCGCGGGGTGCCCGTCATTCATTTCGGCACTGGCACGGCGGGATTTTTCCGCGAGTTGCATGCCGCGGGTGGAGACGTACTCGGCGTCGATTGGCGGATTAACATCGACCAAGCTTGGACGGATATCGGATACCGCTCCGCTATTCAAGGCAATCTGGACCCTATCGCGCTGTTCGCCCCGCTGCCGGAACTCCGCGCGAAAGTGACGAACCTGTTGCGGCGCACCGGTGCGCGGCCTGGGCACATAGTAAATCTCGGACATGGCATCCTGCCTGAAACTCCCGTTGAGAACGTGAAGGCGGTTGTCCAAATGGTGCGCGAGTTTCAACGCTAGCCGATGCTTGAGCGTGTGCTAATCGTCGGTGGCGGCGTTTCCGGCCTGGCGACCGCCTATTTCCTTTCGAAGGCAGGCATCCCTTCGACTATTGTCGAGAAGGCGAACCGGCTGGGTGGCCTGATTAAAACCGATCTGATCGAGGGCTGCCGGCTGGAAGCCGGACCGGACAGTTACATCGCCTCCAAACCCGCAGTAACAGAACTGGCGCGGGAGTTGCCTGTGTTAGCGGGGCAGGTGATGGGCTCCAATGACGAAGCAAGACGCATTTTCGTGGCGCGCGGAGGCAAGCTGGTTCCCATGCCGAAGGGCATGGTGATGATGGTTCCCGGGCAATGGGGTCCACTTCTGCGCTCCCCGCTGCTCAGCCTGGGTGGCAAATGGCGAATCCTTAAGGAAACCCTTTCTCAGCCTCGACATAGAGCCGAAGATATTTCAGTCGGCCGTTTGGTAGAGGATCATTTCGGCCATGAAGTCTTGGAGTACCTGACCGAGCCGTTACTTTGTGGAGTGTACGGTGGCGACTCGGCCAATCTCAGCGCGCAAAGCGTGCTGCCGCGTTTTGCCGGCTACGAAGAAAAGTACGGCAGTCTGGTGAAAGGAATTCGGCGGGAAGTCCGTGAAAAGCCCAACGGACCAATGTTTCTTTCGTTACGGGACGGCATGCAGGCGCTCACCGATGCGCTGTCCGGCGCCATTGCCGACTCCACGAATGTAATCCACGCCGAAGCCACTCACGTCGAGAGATCTAGCTTAGGTTGGCGCCTGAAAGCTGGTGGCGCTTGGCTGCAGGCGAGCAGGCTTGTCCTTGCCTGTCCCGCTCATGCTGCCGGCAAACTATTGCAAACGGAGGCTGCGCCGCTCAGCGCGGAATTGTCGGCCATTCCTTATTCCTCGGCGATTCTTGCCATGCTGGTCTATGACCGGACGGCGCTGGACCATCCGCTGGATGGCTTTGGATTTCTCGTTCCCCAAGCTGAACGCAAAACCATAGCCGCCGCCACTTGGATCAATACCAAGTTCCCTTCACGGCTGCCGGCCGGCCGGGCCGCACTGCGCGGCTTTATCGTGGGCGAGGAGGCGCACCGCCTTTTAAATGTGCCGCAAGCCGAAATTATCGCTCGTGTGCGGGAGGATTTCAGGCGTTTCATGGGTATAACCTCAACCCCGCTTTTTAGCACGGTGCACTTTTGGCCCGATTCCATGCCTCAATATGTGGTAGGTCACAATCGACGCCAGCAAAGTATCTTAAAACTACTGGGAGGGTATCCTGGCCTCGGCCTAGTAGGAAATGCTTATGATGGCGTTGGAGTTCCCGACTGCGTCCGGCGGGCCAAAGAGCTTGTGAAACAGATTGCCGAACCAGGAGTCTACGTAGCAGAAAGATACGAATAGTTTACTAGGAAGCGAATTGGAGGAGTTATGAAATTTGTAGTTACCACGCTACTGGCGGCCGCGTTACTCGGTATTCCAGCATTCGCCCAAAAATCCGCGGAAGCTCGGCTGAACGCGGCAACAGAAGATCTGAAAGACATGATGCAGGCTTCGGATAAGGGCATTCCACAGGATCTTTTTGATAAGGCGGCCTGTGTAATCGTGGTTCCGAACCTTAAAGCGGGCGGCTTCATCGTTGGCGGACAGTATGGCAAGGGCTTTTTCAGCTGCCGGAAGGAGAGCGGCCGAGGATGGAGCGCTCCGGGTTCACTCAAACTGACGGGCGGCAAGTTCGGTTTACTCATCGGTGGCAAAGAGACCGACGTCATCATGCTGGTCATGAACTCCGAAGGAATGAGTAAATTATTGAAGAGCAAGTTCCAAATCGGCGGCGAAGCGTCAGGGGCGGCCGGCCCGGTCGGGCGCGATTCCACGGCAATGACAGATGCCATGATGCATGCGCAAATCCTTTCCTACTCTCGCTCGCGAGGCGTTTTTGGCGGCCTCGATTTGGGTGGATCCGCAGTCATGGAAGATGAAGATGGGAATCGTGAATTGTATGGCAAAACTATGACCAATAAAGAGATTCTGGATTCTAAATTGGATGTACCCATGGCTGCTCGACCCTTCATTCACACATTGACCTCGATCTCATCACGCAAGTAGTTTGCGTCGTGTCAATTTAAGAAAGCCACTCGCGTCGCGAGTGGCTTTTCTAGTTTAGGGCCGAGAGACAATAGTTTTTGCCTACAACGTCAAATTCCATTTGCGTCGCTCTCGTCTTCGGTGGCCGGTCGGGTGAACACGAAATTTCCGTCCGTTCCGCTCAGTCCATCAAAACCGCGCTAGATCCCGCGAAATACAAAGTGTCCGAGTACTTCATCGACCTCCAAGGTAAATGGCATCCGGAGCCGTTAATCCCCGAGCCGGGCAGCAATCCCGGTATTGATGTGGTCTTCCCTGCTTTGCACGGTACGTTCGGGGAAGACGGGACGGTGCAAGGCCTTTTGGAACTGGCCGGTCTGCCTTATGTTGGCGCTGGTGTCCTTGCTTCCGCAGTCTCGATGGACAAGGCCGTCACCAAGCAGCTTTGCCTGCAGGCCGGCCTGCCAGTAGTCGAACACCTGGTGGTAACCCGCGGCAGTTTCGATCCGTCGAGATTGACACTGCCCTTCGCGTTTCCAGTATTCGTAAAGCCTGCCAACCTGGGGTCGTCGGTCGGAATCACTAAGGCAAAAAACCCCGACGAATTGAGACTTGCCCTGGAAACCGCCGCCAAATACGACCGCAAAATTTTGCTCGAGCGGGGCATTAGCGGGCGGGAGTTTGAGTGCGCCGTGTTGGGCGGCGATGAGCCTGTAGCCTCAATCCCTTGTGAAATCATTCCGTCGCAGGATTTCTACACGTACGAAGATAAATATCTCTTGAACCAGGCCCGCATCGAGTTGCCCGCGAAGCTCACGGCCGAGCAGACTGACGAAATGCAGCGCCTGGCGGTGGCGTGCTTCGATGCTGTCGGCTGCGAGGGCATGGCGCGAGTGGACTTCCTCATGGAAACCGCTACCGGCCGCCTCTACATCAACGAGATCAACACGATTCCGGGGTTCACTTCCATTAGCATGTATCCGAAAATGCTTGAGTATTCGGGTATTCCCTATGCGCAGCTGCTCGACAGGCTGATTGATCTGGCCTTGCAGCGCGCGAACAGCAGGCTGGAAACGCAATACAAACGATGAAAACGAGCTGGGTGAAAACCGGATGTAAAGCGGCCGGCTGTGCTGTGCTGCTGGCTTGCGCCTTGCAAGCACAGGCACCGCGCTCCCGTCCTGTTCTCGTCGGTGATCCAGGCAGAGACCTGAGTCCGTCATTGAAGCAGTTTATCGACGTGCTCTCCACAGTCGAGAGCCAGGCTGCCGACGCGCCTCCAGTCGACAAACTGGTCTACGAAGGCGCCATTCCGGCAATGCTCCGCCAACTCGACCCGCATACTCAATTTTTCGATCCTGGCCAGTTTCAACAGTTGAAGCAAATGCAGGATTCCGAGCAAAAAGGCTTCGGCAGCATTGTATCAGTGCTGCCCGGGCAGGTGATTTTTTTGCAGACGTTTCCCGGTACGCCTTCGAACAAAGCCGGCATTCAACCTGGCGATGAATTGATCGCCGTGAATAATATCGCGGTTCAGTCGCTTGATCCGGAACAGATTGTCCAGTTGCTCACCGAAGCGCGGCAGCAAAAAATAACGGCTTTCATCCGTCGGCAAGGCTACTCGCGCCTGCTGCCGTTCACGCTGACTCCCGAATTGGTGGATTCGCCCAGCGTGGACCGCGCCTTCCTGCTGGGGCCCGGTTTTGGCTATATTCGCGTGACCGCCTGGGACCTTCAAACCGCCAAGCAACTGAGCGCGGCCATTCAGAAACTGGGCGCGGAAAAACTCAGTGGTCTGGTGTTGGATCTGCGGAACAATCCCGGCGGAATCGTGACGGCGTCCCTGGACGCGGCTGCTCTGTTTCTGCAGCCTGGACAGCGCATCCTCACGGCCAAGGGCCGCACTACCCAGGTGGAAACTGCCGACGTGCCGGCGAATGCGAAGCCCTTTCAGTTCAAACTGGCGGTGATAGTAAACGCGAAGACCGCCAGCGCCTCGGAAATTTTATCGGGTGCGCTGCAAGATCATGACCGCGCCATTATTGTGGGCGAGCCCAGCTACGGCAAGGGCCTGGTGCAGACGGTGATGCCGCTTTCTGACGGCGCTGGCCTTGCCATTACTACGGCCTTCTATTACACGCCTAGCGGCCGCTCCATACAGCACCCTCTGCGTAACTCCGCGCTGTCCAGTACGTTCAGCCAAAAATCCACCGCGAATTTGCCAACTTACAAAACTGACAAAGGACACACCGTCACCGGCGGCGGCGGCATCCAGCCGGATGTTCTGGTGTCTCCGCCAGCCTTTACCCGTTTGCAGGGTGTCCTGGATGCAAGCGGCGCGGTCACTTCTTTCGCCACGCAATACCTGGCGAATCATTCACCGCTGCCGGCTAAGTTCGAAGTAACATCGGATGTTTTGGACGACTTCAAGGTCTTCCTTTCCGCCCGCAACATTCAACCCACAGTTGCCGATTGGAGTAGCCAGCGCACTTGGATCACGTCCCGGTTGAAAGAAGAAATTACGATGCAGGCGCAAGGTGTAGATAAGGGCGACGAGATACATGCGCAGAGCGATCCGCAAATCCAAGCGGCGTTAAATGCGATGCTGTCGAGTTTGAAGGACGGAGCCTTAGCTGCTAGTCCATCTTCGAAATCCAGCCGTTAGCGTGCAATGCGCGAAAACGGCAAACTAAATTCAGAGGAAGAGAGAAATCCAAAGAAAGGAAAAAATTCAATGGTCGGGCCGCCGGGATTTGAACCCGGGACCTCTTGCACCCCAAGCAAGCGCGCTAGCCAGGCTGCGCCACGGCCCGAATCTCCTAGCTTAGCGCATTGCGCTTTGCCGCCCGCTCAACCTTTGACCAACCTTTCCTGGCGGCGATCGGCGACGATGGTGACCTCGATGTCGTTTGCCATCCCAACCACGCGATTTACGAAACTCTTGCCCAGCATGCGGTCCATGCCCTTACCCACCAGACGGGGCAGAAAGATCTGCCGGGCATGGTGCAGTCTGGCAAATTCCACAATTGTCTGCGCGTGATCGGATCCAATCAGGACACGCGTCTCAATGTGCAAGTTACGGGCGAAATTGAGATGCCGCTCAACGGACTCGCGTTTGGCCGGCGGAAGCGTCTGCAGGTCGCTATGTTCCGCCACAAAGACGGCGAAACAATCCGCATGCAGCACGTCGGCTACACGCTTGCCCCGGCGGATCAGCATTGCTGTCGATGGATCGTCGCTGATGTAAATCACAACCGCATCTCTTAACGCAGCTTCTCGCTTTGCCGCTTGGGGGTCGGCGATGTTCTGGAGCGCCGCCTCCCCCTGCTCCATGCGCTCCTCCACCTCGTGCGCCGTCTGCCGCAACGCCATTTCGCGCAGAGCGACCAGCGTGGATTCTTTGAAGAAATTGTCCAGGGCCCGCTTCGCTTTATCCGCCGGATAGACAACGCCGCGTTCCAGACGATTCAACAGCGCGCGCGGCGTCACATCCACCATCACTACTTCGTCCGCCTGGGTGACCACCCAGTCGGGAATGGTCTCGCGTACTTTTATGCCAGTGATTTGCGCCATCTGGTCGTTCAAGCTCTCCAGATGCTGCACATTCATTGTGGTCAGCACATCAATGCCGTTTTCCAGAATAAACAGCACGTCCTGCCAGCGTTTCTCGCGAGGCGACCCGGGCACGTTGGTATGCGGAAATTCATCCACTACAGCAACTCGCGGGTGGCGCGCGACTATCGCTTCTGCGTCCATCTCCTGGAACGTCGACCCGCGATATTCCACCAGCTTTCGCGCGACGGTTTCTAGTCCATCGGTCTTGCCGATCGTATCTTTGCGGCCGTGCGGTTCAAAATAGCCGATCACCACGTCGACACCCTTTACCCGCAGGTTCTGCGCCTCCTCCAGCATCTGGTAAGTCTTGCCGACGCCAGCCGCATAACCAAGGAAAATTTTTAGCTTGCCCGGCAGCTTGGGTGCTGGAGCATTGCCAAGCGGCTCAGGCATGGCGATCGGCTGATCTTGAGGAACTTGCGCAAAACGGGCGCCTCGGAGCCGCCGTCTGATTGTTTCTTGTTCGATACGGAGGCACGGGTTGTGCCCTTTGGGTTTCTAGAGAATTCATGTTTTTGCTGGCAGGGTGAATCGATAACCAACCCACGGCTCTGTAACAATGTAGCGCGGACGCGCTGGGTTTGCTTCAATCTTTTTACGCAATTGGCTCACGAACACTCGCAAGTATTCCACCTCGTCCCCATAATCCGGACCCCACAGCGTCTGTAGCAACTTGCGATGCGCGATTGGCTTGTTCGGGTTGGCGAGGAAATAATGAAGCAGGTCGAATTCTTTTGGAGTCAGCCGGACCTGCTGGCCGCGTACCATCACTTGGCGCGCACCGAAATCGACAGACAAATCCTCTGATACGACCACCGCGCCGCTCTCGGCTGAAACGGGCGTTCGCCGCAAGTTTGCCCGGATTCTCGCCAGTAGTTCGTTTACGCTGAACGGCTTTGTAATGTAGTCGTCGGCGCCCGCGTCGAGCGCCGCAATTTTGTCCTGCTCTCCGTCTCGGACCGACAAGACAATGATGGATGCTTCAGAAACTGCGCGAATTTCCCGGCACGCCGCCATTCCGCCCATTCCCGGCATATTCAAATCGAGCAGGATCAGATCTGGATTGTATTCGCGCAGCGCCTCCAGTGCTTCCTCTCCCGTGCGGGCTTCATACGCCTCATAACCGTTCGAAACGAGCGCTGTCTTCATCACGCGGCGGATCTGCGGCTCATCGTCTACCATCAAAATTCGAGCGTTCATGCTAATTGCGATTCAACGCGTTCACTTACTGAAGCCGGGGGCACCGTAATAGTGAATCGCGCACCTTTTCCAAATTCGCTTTCTACCGAAATCGAACCACCATGCGCCTCGGCTATCTCTTTCGCGATGGCAAGGCCCATTCCGGTTCCTTGCTCTGCTGAGCGGTCACGCTGGCCGCGATAGAACTTCTCGAATACCCGCCGCTGCTCAAGCTCGGTCAGCCCTTGCCCCTGGTCTCTGACCGATACTGCAACCGATCCGTTTATTTCCGTCGCGGCGATCGTTATTGCGGAATGCGTGGGGCTATACTTTACGGCATTATCGATCAGCTGTTTCAATGCCTGGACCATCAGTTCCCGGTCCACAGAGAGGCGCGGCACATCCGGGGCGAGTTCAAGCTTGATCGTATGCCCGGATAACCGGTTGCCGGTGGAGTCGATCACGGCGTCTATCAACTCGTTCACGCTCACGGTTTCGCGTTCGAGCCTGAAGCGCTTTCCATCAATGCGCGCCAGGTGAATCGCCTCACTCATCAAGCGTCTCAGCCGTAGGGATTCCTCCTGAATAACCTTTAACAGATCGTCACGCTGATCGGAGGAAATGCTTTTTGAGCTGCCCAGCATGTCTGCCGCGACGTCGATGGCCGTCAGTGGAGTCTTGAGCTCGTGCGCCAGCGCGTCGATCATGATCGATTTCAACTCTTCGCCTTTGCGAACCGCCTCCGCCCTGTAGCCGGCTTCCTGCGCCTGTGCTTGCGCTAAGCCGATTGCGATGGTATTGCCCAACGATTGCATCGCCACGTCGCGTAGGGCCGGTCCCCGAAAGCCGAAGCTACCGAAGCTTTTGTTGCCAAGCGTTACGGGAATGACCGTCAGGTCGTCGTGCGCGGATCCATTCTGATCAGCGCCACCCGGAACAGGGCTTCGCAGGACAGTGCGGTCCAAGGCGGTTGTGCGCAATTGGTCAATGGGAATAGATCCGCCAATCTGCGAAGGATAGAATTCCCCGGACGCCGTTTCAAACAGCGCCGCTTCTGTTAGTCCAAATAGCTCGATGCATTTATTCACCAGCAAGCGGCGCAGATCTTCGCCCCCGGCGCTTAACAGAATGGCTCTGCTGAGGGCATGCAGTTTCTCATTCTCCAACTGCCGTTCGGCCAGTTCATTGCGCTGCCGCCGCAATCGCGTAGAAAGGTCAGTAGCTACCAGGGAGACGCCCAGGAAGACGCTTAGAATGATCCAGCCCTGCGAGGCGGCGATTGTGATTCTTCCGATTGGCGGTACAAAGAAGTAATCCAAGCACAACGTGGCTACGATCGATGCCGCAATTGCCTGCGCGCGGTTCGTGTAAGCCCCCGCCAGCAATACCCCGAAGAGCAGCAGAATTGCCGCGACCGTGGCGCTTGCGTGAATCAGGTAAAAGCACGCCAGCGCCAGCGCAACTATGCCGGCGGCGGTCAGCAAATGAGAACCGCGGCGCCGGAGCACGGAAAGCATCTTTATATTGTTCTTCTTTATTTTACTGATACGGACGCTGGCTAAACTGAAGCAATGTCGCTTCGAGTTTGCTTGGTTACCGCATGGGTCGCCGCATTGGTTGGTGTGTTGCCGGCCCCGGCGCAAGATCTGCATGTCTCAGGCGAGAAAATCCGCGGCCACGTGAAGTACCTGGCTAGCGACCAGCTGGAAGGGCGCGGCGTAGGCACCGCTGGAGAGAAGCTTGCCACCGAATATCTCGCTGCGCAGCTCAAGGCCAGCGGCGTCAAACCGGCTGGTGATAGCAATACCTACTTTCAGCGTGTTCCAATGGTGGGCTCCATTACATTGCCGAGTGCCACGCTCACCGCTACCGGCAAAAGCGGGCGCTTGTCATTGAAGCTGAAGACCGATTACGTCGGAACCGCAACCTCCCAGCGGCCTGACAACGATTTCGACGCCGAAGCGATTTTCGTGGGTCATGGTATTTCCGCTCCGGAGTTCGGATGGGACGACTACAAGGGCGAGAACGTCCGGGGCAAGGTGCTCATCTTTTTTACCAATGAGCCTTCCTCTGACGACCCGAAATTTTTTGCAGGCCCGGCGCTGACTTACTACGGCCGCTGGGTCTATAAGTTTGAGGAGGCTGCCCGCCGCGGCGCCGTAGCGGCCCTCATTATCCACACTACGCCGACCGCCGGCTACGGCTGGGGAGTCGTCAGTGGTTCGTTCGGCAACGAGAAACCGTCGCTGAAACTCAGTCCCGGTGAGAATGGCCTTAAGCTCACCGGTTGGCTGTCGGAAAGCGCCGGGGCGCAGCTTACCGCCGCAACCGGTAAATCGCTCGCTCAACTGCTTGATTTAGCCAACCAGAAATCATTTCGCCCCATGCCCATTGGTGTCCACATTGCCGGTCATATTCCTGTCAAGCTGCGTGAATTGAATAGCCGCAATGTAGTGGGCCGGGTCGATGGCGCCGGTCCCTTGAAGTCGCAGGCTGTGATGTATAGCGCACATTGGGATCATCTGGGAATCAGCCTGCCGGTCAATGGCGACAAAATCTACAACGGCGCAGTAGATAATGCCACGGGTTGTGGCGTGGTTCTCGAGATCGGGCGGATCTGGGCTGCCTTGCCGGAAAGACCGAACCGCAGCGCGTTATTCGTATTCGTCACCGCCGAGGAAGCCGGTCTGCTCGGTTCAAAGTACTACGGTGAGCATGCGGCCGTGCCGCCTGGCCAAACTGCCGCCGATATCAACTACGACGCACTTTATCCATTCGGAAAAACCGGCGATATTTCGGCAACCGGCGCGGAGCGCACCACCTTATGGCCGCTCGTTCAGCGGGATGCCGGCCGTTTCCAGTTATCGCTCACACCCGATCCCGAGCCTGGACAAGGACACTATTACCGTTCCGATCATTTTTCGCTGGCGCGCGTTGGCGTTCCGGCATTCTCCCTCGGCAACGGAACGAAGTACATCGGCAAGCCGGCCAATTTCAGCAAAACCGTCTTCGAGCAGTACAATTCGACGCACTACCATCAGCCGTCAGACGAATACCGCACCGATTGGGATTTCACCGGCATGGAGCAAATGGGGGATTTCGGCTTCGAATTGGGAGTTGATATCGCTAATCTTCCCGCGCTGCCTACCTGGAACGCCGGCGATGAATTTTTGCGGGCGCGCCAAAATAGCGGAGTTCGCTAATGTGCTCATTAAGGAGCCTGGCAATTTGATGCCTAAGTAGATCCGTTAGTCCCGGCCGCAGCTTGGGACGCATTCACGGCGGCTCCGATAGTCGCAACCTCTTCGCCGCCGGAAACTACCTCTACCTGATACCCCTGCAATGGGCTAAGCTTTACCATCGTGTGCAAGTACTCTTTGAGCAGCGTGAGGTTCAGGAAGCGCGAATTGGATCCGGTGATAAAAAACTTGCCGGGTCCATCCAGATGAATGCTGGTAGCCGTGCCCGCCGCTAACGCCCTATGCCAGAGCTTTACGAAATCTACGCAACGGGCTTCTCCGGCTGCCGCTTGGGCAAATACCTCATCCGGCTCCAGATCCATGAACCGCAAACGCATGGAGCGGTGTCCCATAACACCTTCCAGATGACCCAGTCCGCCGCAACCGCAGTAGTTTTCTTTTGGGTCCAGCGTGACAACCGAGTGGCCGGCCTCCCAAACTCCATCGCGAAATGGATAGCGGCCATACCCAATGCCCGTACCCAAGGTCCATACCCGGACCAGACGGTCGAGGTGGCCATGCATCGCGGCTATGCCTGCGGCCATTACGTCGGCGTCGTTAAAAATCGACACCGGTACACGCCCGAAAATCGGAGCAAGGGCGGCCGACACCAGCTCCTGCATGTTGAGACCCTTGAACTGCACCAGATTGGGCGAATCTTCTACAATTCCATTCCGAATGATTCCCGGCATTCCCAGCCCAATGTGCGATGGCGGCTCGGTTAGTCCGAGTTGACGAACATGCTTAGCCAGGCTTTGAATGATCGTTTCCGCCGGTGAGCCGCGTAGTGAATCGGAAATGGAATCGTCTTCCGGATGCAACCGTAGGACCCCGTGGATCGCATTCCCCGAAACCGCCGCCAGCGCGATCCGTTCACTGATAAGAATACCTATTCCGTATGTCATGTCAATCCTGAATCCCCGAGTTCCAACTACGTACGCGACAGCTTATTAAGTCCATTGAAGGCTGCCGCTTTATAGCACTCGGCAAGAGTCGGATAGTTAAATACTGTATCGACGAAATAGCTGACCTTCCCCTTGAGAATCATGACCGCCTGTCCAATGTGCAACAACTCAGATGCGCCTTCGCCGATAATATGCACGCCTAGGATATCGTAGGTATCCCGGTGGAAGATCAGCTTCAATCTGCCAGTCGTATCGCCGCGAATCTGTCCGCGCGCGATTTCCCGGTAATACGCCACCCCAACTTCGTAAGGAACATCCTCGTCGGTGAGCTGCTCTTCTGTCTTGCCGATGAAGGAGATTTCGGGAATGGTATAGATGCCAAAAGGAAAATAACTCGGGTTTGACGCGACTGGCTTGTTCAACGCATGCGATACCGCAATGCGCCCTTGCTCCATCGATACCGAAGCCAGGCTTGGAAATCCAATCACGTCGCCGACTGCATAAATGTTCGGTTGCTTTGTCTGGTAGTTTTCGTTTACTGCGATGCGCCCGCGCGAATCTGCTTCGAGGCCCGCGGCTTCCAGGTTGAGCTCGTCCACGTTGCCCTGGCGTCCAACCGCGTAGAGCAGGGCGTCCCCGGTGATCCGTTTGTTGCTTTCCAGAACCGCCACAACGGGTCCATCGCCAACCGTTTCCTCCACGCTATGCACTTCTTCGTTGAGCCGCATCGTGACGCGATGGTCGCGCAGGTGATAAGAGAGCGCCTCAATGATCTCCTGATCCGCAAACTCCAGCAACCGCGGCCGCTTCTCAATCAGGGTTACGCGCACGCCGAGTGTTGCGAACATGCATGTGTATTCCACGCCGATGACGCCGCCGCCCACCACGATGAGCGTGCGCGGCAATGTCTGCATTTCCAGAACCTGGTCGCTATTGATGATCGTATTGCCGTTGATCGGAACCCTGCTCGAACAGGCCGGCTTGGTGCCGGTGCCGATCACGATCTTGCCGCCCGTGATTTCGTTAGCACCGCGCGCGCCTAGGATGGATACTGTGTTCGGACCTTTGAAACTCGCTATCCCGAACAGAACTTCGATTCCGTTGCGGGAAAGCTGTGCTTGCGTTACGTCTATCTCGGTTTTGATTACGTGTTGCACGCGAAATGCCAGGTCGGACATGGTGATTTTGTCCTTAACCCGGTAGCTAACGCCGTAAATATTCTGGTAGTTGTATCCGGAAAGGTGCAAAACCGCTTCGCGCATGGTTTTGCTGGGTATCGTGCCGGTGTTAATGCAAACCCCGCCGATCACCTCCCGCCTTTCCACTAGCGCCACTTTCATGCCGCTTTTGGCGCCTTGTATCGCGGCTCTTTGGCCCGCTGGGCCAGAACCAATTACGATCAAATCGTATTGAAACATCTGTGATTAAATTTGAACCGGCTGAAGTGACGCCGGTCCGTCTATCACTCCGAGTATCGCATCCAAGTGTGACTAATCAATCAAAGGCGCGAAATCGGTGCGGAATCTATTGCAGGCCGCTGATGGGGGTTCCTGATGGCGCAAAACGCAGGGAAACTGTAAAGCGATCTTCCTTTCCGGGTTCGACGGGCCGGTCGATGCGTGGGAAGAACGATGCCATGCTGTCCATAGACGTGCTGCTGATGATGGGGAAATAATTGAAGCCAGACCCCGCTGGGTCGAAGCCGTGGTAAAGCGGTTTTTGTGGTCCGGGGACGAAAGACGCAATCTGACCACCACCGAAATCGGCAACAATCACCCGGTTGGTCCCCGGACCGCCATCGATATTGGATGACAATTGCGCGAATTTGACGTCCTTGAAATTGTTTGGAAGCCGCGGAAAATGCAGGACAAAAGGGTAAATGGTTGCGCCGTTGAAAATAATGTTCGAGTTGGGGTTGTTCGCCTCGGTCACATTCATGTGCAGCGTATCGCCCTCCTGCGCGAATTCGACAGCGATGGTTCCCCAATCGAAGAAATACTTCCACGTGTGCTTCGCCGCATCCCAGGAACGGGCCGTGTTCACCTCGCCCCATCCATACTGCTGGCCGGTCATGTGTTTACCCAGAAGGTTGGTCGCGTTCATATGCCAGATATGAAAAACGTCACCCGGATTTTGCTCCAGATCTTCTAAAACGACGCCACCATAGCTGAGCTGCTCGATTCCTCGTGCACCATAGGTGATGTCGAGTTTCTTCGTCCTCGGATGTGAGGCGCCGCATCCCGAGAGAATGACAATCGCAAAGGTCAGAAGCAACGGAGGACAGAGAGAGTTCAGACGCATTCGCTTTGCTGAAGAAGAAGTAGTGAATCGAACGCGCGAGGACTCTGACCTTCCCTCAACAGGCCGGAACGGAAGATCAGAATCCGCACACTTCTACTTCGGGCTAGTGGTGGTCTTATCGACGACTTTGTTTGCTCCCTTGGCTGTCCCGGCAGCTGCCTTGTTCGTGCCCTTCTTCACCGCGTGCGTACTACTCTTATAGGCCTTCTTCGTGCCCGCGCCGGTCTTTTTGGCGCCCGTAACCGCAGCGTCCTTTGTGTCCTTGCCGGCATCTTTAACGTCTTCTTTTACCTGAGCATACGCAGGTAGCGCCAAGGATGCCCCAAGCATCAAGGCGGCTGTGATAATAGCAGATTTCATTTTTAACTCCTTCTGTAAGGATGACATTGCCAGCCAGTGTAATGTAACGAAATTAGTTGAATTAATCCCGTCCTGCGCGGTCGGCTCCAACCGGGACCCGTTGCTTGTTCATAAAACGGCCCAATGCGGGCGATTACCGGCATCGAAATCGTACTCCGGACCCGCCATATTCCCCCGAACCTCCGATTCCCGCCTGGCTGGGTGTGGTTTGAAACGTTTCACGTCATCTCATCGGGCAAACGCCTTTGGCAACAGGTGATACAACTTCATAAGACGAAAAATGACCCTTCTCGAAGCAATCGGGATACAGAAGTCCTTTGGCGGAGTGCGCGCCTTGAAAGGCGTCTCGTTGGATCTGGTTGCCGGTGAAGTCCATGCCTTAGTCGGCGAAAATGGCGCCGGTAAATCCACGCTGATCAAAATCCTGACCGGCTCCGTTCAGCCAGATGCCGGCGAGATCCGGCTGCGCGGCGAACTGTTGGCCCACAATTCACCAGCCAAAGCCCGCGCGCTCGGCATCGGAGTCGTCTACCAGCAACCCGCTCTCTTTCCCGATCTCACGGTCGCTGAGAATATCGCGCTGGCCACCGACAGTACCAAGCTCTGGCGCAAAGTGGATTGGAAAGCCCGGCGAATTCACGCCGCGCAATTGCTCGAGCGTACCGGCGCCCGCATTCGACCCGATGCTTTAGCCGGCACGTTGAGCATGCCGGAACAGCAACTCGTGGAAATTGCCAAGGCCCTGGACGCTAACGCTTCGGTGCTCATCATGGACGAGCCCACCGCCTCACTCGGCGATCGCGATACCGAAAATCTGTTCCGAATCGTGCGGGACTGCCAGGCAAAGGGAGTGGCCATCCTTTATATCTCTCATCGCTTCGAAGAACTGTTCCAATTGGCAGGCCGCGTTACCGTTTTGCGAGACGGCAACAGCATCGAAACGCGGCCCATGAACGGGACCACCAACCAGGACCTCATCCGCCTGATGGTTGGCCGCGAATGGAAAGCGGAATTCCCTAAGAGTGACGCCCAAACGACCGGCCCCGAATTGGGAGACACCATCCTCGAAGTCAAAAACATCACTTGCAAGCAGCTGGGCGTCAACGACGTCAGCCTCACCGTCCGCCGCGGCGAAATCCTTGGCTTAGCGGGTTTGGTTGGCTCCGGGCGTACTCAGTTTGCGGAAGCGCTCTTCGGGCTGGCTCCCTTAGATGGCGGCGAAATCTATGTGAATGGCCAGCGTGCCGTGATTCATTCTCCAGTGGACGCCCTGCGCCTGGGTCTTGCATACCTTCCCGAAGATCGCCGCCGCCATGGCGTAATCCTCGAAATGTCGGTCGCTATGAACATCACCTTGGCGAGCCTTCAAAAGATTTCGAATAATGGTTTCCTGAGCGCGGAATCCGAGCGAACCAAATCCGAGGAATTCACGCAGAGCCTCCGTGTAAAGACTCCATCCACCGAAACTCTGGCAAAGAATCTGTCGGGCGGCAATCAGCAGAAAGTGGCGCTTGCCCGCTGCCTGATGACGGATCCTAAGATTCTCATCCTTGACGAGCCCGCGCAGGGCATCGATGTCGGCGCAAAATTCGAAATCTACCATCTGCTGGAAAAGCTCGCGCGCAGCGGCTTGGCAATCCTCATGATTTCTTCCGATACGCCAGAAATTCTCGGCATGTGCGATCGCATCGCTGTTATGGCGAAAGGCCGGATCGCGGGCGTGCTCGACCGCCAGGAAGCCACTCCCTTCGCTGTATTGGACTTGGCGCTCGGCCATCGCGCTGGAAGTCCGGGCGGCCAAGCGGCATGAACCTTCGTCTACAGCGCGAGTGGCCCAGCCTGATCGCACTGGCCATTCTTTATATTTTTCTAGCCTTCGCGGCCCCGGGCTTTTTTGCCGCCAACAACCTGCGCGACTTGGCGTTGAGCAACGTTTCCGTGTTGCTGGTCGCAACCGGCATGACGCTGGTTATTGTCGTCGCCCAAATCGATATTTCAGTCGGTTCGCTCTTCGCCGTTACCGCTGTTGTCTGCGGATTGCTGGCAAAAGCGGGAATGCCCATCTGGCTCCTGCCTGTCTGCGCCTTAACCATTGGCTCCGCGCTAGGCGCCGTAAATGGAGCCCTCATTTCTTTCGTAAAAGCCCCTTCTATCGTTGTGACCTTGGCCACCATGGTCGCCTGGCGCGAAGCCCTGCGGTGGGTCACCAGCGGAGCTTGGGTTGAGGGTCTGCCGAATAGTTTCCAATGGTTCGGCCTGGGGCAGCAAACAGGGCAAGCTGTGCTCGTAATCTCGGCTTTGCTGTTGTTTGCCGCCCTATGGTGGGCCTCCCAAAACTTGTCAGCGCTCCGCGCCGTGTATGCCACGGGATCCGATGCGGAGGCTGCCCGCCTTGCCGGTATTCCCACCACGCAAGTTGTTTTTTGGGTTTTCGTTCTGATGGGAGCCTTGACCGGCGTAGCTTCTCTGTTGAACGCGGTTCGCTTCTCCGATGTGCCTGCCAACAGCGGCATCGGTCTGGAACTCAAAGCTATCGGAGCCGTTGTCGTCGGAGGAACACCTATAACGGGCGGGCGGGGGAGTCTGCTCGGCGCCTTCATTGGCGTGGTGCTTCTGGGCAGTGTCGGTCCGGCCCTTACCTTTCTTGGCATCAGCTCTTATTGGGAAAAAGCCATCCAAGGCGCAATCATCCTAATCACCGTTTTGTTTGATGCACTCGGTGCTCATCGCGCAAAGCGCCTGGTCCCTGCCTGAGAGCCCATTTGTGAAGACCAATAGCAGACAAGAACTCATTCTCGGCATCCTGATCTGCCTGGAGATCGCGCTGTTCGCCGCTACCGGCCAAAACTTCTTTTCAGCCAACAACTTCTTTGAATGCATCCGGCTGGCCGTCGAAATCGGATTGCTTGCGCTCGCGCTCACGCCCGTCATCATCACGGGGGGCATCGATCTCTCCGTCGGCTCCATGATGGGCCTGTGCGCCGTTAGCTTCGGCGCGCTCTGGCACGACGCGCATCTGCCCGTCGCAGCCGCCATACTGCTCACGCTGTTCATCAGTCTTCTAGGGGGAGGCATCAACGCCGCCTTGATCTCGCGCCTCCACGTCTCCCCGCTCATAGTTACGCTTGGCACGTACTCGCTCTTTCGCGGACTCGCCGAAGCCATCACCATGGGCGCGCGCAACTACTCCGGCTTCCCGGCCGGCTTTCTGTTTATTGGCCAAGGCTACTTGGGCGGTCTGGTGCCTACCCAAACCATCTTTCTCTTGTTGGCTGCCGCCGGGTTCTGGATATTGGTACAGCGCACCGCAGCCGGTCGAGGCCTGTACGCCATCGGCCACTCCGCCGCCGGAGCGCGCTACGCGGCCATACCGGTTACAAAGCGCATTGCTCTGGTCTACCTGCTTTCGGGTTTTGCCGCCGGCCTCGCCGCTATTGTCTATGTTGCGCATCTTGGACAGGCGAAGTCTGACGCGGGCACGGGATACGAACTCATCGCCATCACCGCCGTAGTGCTGGGTGGCACGTCCATCTTCGGCGGATCGGGAACCATTGCCGGCACATTCCTTGGCCTGACCGCCATTGTCATTTTGCAGAACGGCCTGCGTCTCTCGGGCTGGCCCGCTGAATTAGCGGGCATTTCCACTGGTGTTCTCCTGGTGGTCACCATTGCCATGGAGCGTTTTGCGAAGGAACGGGAAAGATTGCCGCGACCGCGTCTTTTGGCTGTCTCGGCCGCCGTGTTCGTGCTCGCGATCCTTGTTCCGCTCATTCAGCATCATTCCCCCGCTGCCTCCACACCGGCGAACGCAGCGCAGGGCAAGCGCGTCACCATCGGCGTCATGCCTAAAGCCAAAGGCGATCCCTATTTCATCAGTTGCCGTGTAGGCGCCGAAGAAGCTGCCAGGAGTCTCAACGTCGATCTCATTTGGGACGGGCCCGGCGGTTTGGATGCCGCCAAACAGAATGAAGTAATCGAAGGGTGGATCACTCGCCGGGTCGACGCCATCTCAGTCAGCGTGGAGAATGGCCCCGGCATCTCCACCGTGCTCCGCAAAGCGCGCGCGCAAGGGATAAAAGTAGTTACCTGGGATGCCGATGCCGAAGCGGACGCCCGTGACTATTTCATCAATCAGGCAACGCCTCAGGCCATCGGCAACGCATTGATTGACGAAGCCGCGCGCGTTATGCACGACCAAGGCGAGCTGGCCATCATCACAGGCGCCCTGAGCGCGGCCAACCAGAACATCTGGATTTCGTTCATGCGCCAGCGCATCGCGGAAAACCATCCCAAATTGAAGCTGGTGGCGATTCGTCCCAGCGATGATGACCGCGATAAAGCCTTTTCAGAAACGCAAACCCTGCTGAAGGTGTACCCCAATATCAAGGTAATCGCCGGGATTTCCGCACCGGCGGTTCCCGGTGCGGGCGAAGCGGTAAAACAATCGGGGCGCCGCGATGTGAAAGTCATCGGCTTGTCTTTACCGAATTTGTGCAAGCCTTACGTGCATGCCGGTGTGATGGAAGCCGTGGTTCTCTGGAACACGGGCGACTTGGGCTACCTGGCTGTGGCTGCGCCCGCCGCGCTGGCTCGCGATACCCTGCGGCAAGGGCAAGGCAGTTTTAATGCGCAGCGTTTGGGAACCGTGAAGATCATGGGAAGCGAAATCATCCTCGGGTTGCCAACGATTTTTCGCAAAGACAACATCGACTTGTTTAACTTCTAATCCTCAAACGGAAGCCTTCAGGAATTCAATTCCCTTCCAGGCGATCTCCTCTGGTGTAGGCGCCAGGTCTCGCCAAATAGAAGCGGCCGCCGCAATATCGCCGAGTGCAAAGCCGAAGCTCTCAATCGTCAGCCAGCCATCGTACTGCCGTTCGCGCAATGCTGCAAAAACACCGTGCCAGTCCACATGCCCGCTCCCAGGCGTGCCGCGGTCATTCTCGCAGGTGTGAACATGCTTCAAGAAAGGGCCCGTCAGCCGCAGCGCTTCCGCAATGTTCTTTTCTTCGATGTTTGCGTGAAACGTATCCCAAAGCAGCCCCACATTCGGATGCGCGATGTCCTTGCAAAGCTGGACCGCATCCGCCGTCGTGTTCAAGAAATAGGTCTCGAAACGGTTCAGCGGCTCCAGAGCCACGTGAACGCGATGTTGCGCCAGCACCGGCCCAAGTTCTTGGTAACCCTCTACGGCTCTCTTCCATTCGTCCGGTTTCCTTCTTCTGCCGGGCAGATACCCAACCGGCGAATACAGAGGACCCACCAGCAAACTGGCGCCCGCCTCGTTATTTCCCGCAATGCACTCGCGTAAATAAGAAATCGTTTTTCGCCGCGTCTCCGTGTCGTTGGAAATAAGGCTGAGTCCATTTGGCACCACGGAACAGATCGTGCAAGCCAACTCATTCCGGGATAGAGCGCGCCGGATTGCATACGCCTGAAATTCGAGCGGCCGGAGCAGCGGCACTTCCACGCCATCGAATCCGTGTTCGCGAATCGTAGGCAGCAATTCGAACTGCTCAGGGCCAAAATGCGAAGCCCACAAAAAAGTATTCACGCCAAATTTCACTCAGTGCTCCTAGTAATCGATAGGCCTAAACGGCATCTTGAACCACGCCACTCATTCAATCACAGATGAAGTCAAACCATGCACGCTTCGCTGGTCAATGGTGCTACCGTGATAACTCTGATGGTCGGATTTAGCACGGCGGCGTTACTTTGTTAGCTAGGTCGCGCAGTTACAATTCATATCGATATTTGCTGGTAGTTTCCACAGCTTATGCGTCGTGCTTAGTAATCTTGCTTTCGCACTTATCGTTATGGCTGGATGAGGTGCTGAATATAATTGGCGCCCGCAGATCAACGATCGCCGGTGTTTTGGATTATGTTGCACACAATTCGGGCGCTGTCCCGCTTGGCTACTTAGTGCAACGTCTCTCAATTGACCTATTGGGTTTGTCCGAGTTTTCAGCCAGAATCCCTTCCGCTCTTTCAAGTTTGGCCGCCGGGGGGCGGGGTGTTCATCCTGGCGCTTCGCTTGAACGCCCGGTTTCCGATAGGTGCAGTCGTATTGTTCTGGCTATTTCTGCTACAGTTGCGCTATGCGATGGAGGCCTGGCCGTATTCTATAGCGCTCGCTTTGACGATATGGTCAACAGTTGCGTTTTTGGATTTGCTTGAGGAGCCGACGGCTCTGCTTGCAAGCGTCTATGCCCTGTTTATTGTAACTGGATTATATACCCAGCCGTACTCATTGTTTGTCGCGGCCGCACATGTTCTTTGGCTTCTCTCGGCGGCCGTAGTATCTGGCCGGCACCGTAATGTCGTGTTTCTTACCCGTTCGGCGAATGTTTCCGCTGCCTTGCTGTTTTTGCCGTGGTATTTGCACGTGCACGATTCTTGGGCTAAAGCCGTACCGACTGTAGGTCATTCAAGCGCCGTCAAAATAGCGGAAGTCATTGTAAAAGAGTTGGTGGGAGGAGGTTACATCGGTTCGGCAGTAGTTCTTACGCTTGCCGCAGTGGGCATTAAAGTCCTTTACCAATCTCGAACTACAGTTTACTTATATGTTTTTTGGCTCGTCGTACCGCTCCTGCTTACCCTTATCGGAAATGCGATATTTGGCTATTTCCTTGCAATCAGGCAAATGATCTTTGCGTTGGGTCCATTGTGTTTACTGGCCACTATCGGCATGGAAGCGATCGCTGCCAGACGTCCAAAGGCTGTTGTGTGGCTATCAGCCTTGCTCTTGGGCGTCTGTCTGTTCAATGATGTCCGTCTGTTCTTGAAACCGCGCGAAGATTGGAAAACCGCTTCCTTTGACTTGAAACACTTGTCAGGCAACGACACCTGTCTGGTGTTCATTCCCAAGAGTTCACTGGATCTCTACAGAGTGTTCGATCCGGCGCTTGCGGACAGCAATTGTATGGATCATTTGCGAGGACAGCGCACCTTGGTGTTGGCGATCAGCCCCTATGCATCACGCGAAGCAATCGACTCCGCAATGCATTCAATTTCCGAGTCGGTATTTCATAAGGAACGCGAAATGAATAGCGCAGGCCCAAAAATCAGTATCTACCGACGAAATTAAGGTAGCCGGAGCGAACACTACTTCTAGTCGTTGCCGTCGCAAACCGCGCCGGCTTACTGCGTGCGCACCTTGGCCCAACTTCGATTCGCGGCCGATCGCAACACGGCATCCGTTACATAATCCGTGCGCAACGCGTCTCGAAAGGTCGGTGACGCGTTCTTGCCTTCACTCAAGTTCAAAAGGAAATCCGCCGCCTGGTGGATGAACGTGTGCTCGTATCCTATCTGCAGCCCCGGAACCCACCAGTGCTTCATGTAAGGATGGTCCGGATCCGTTACGTGAATACTTCGCCAGCCCCGCAGCCGGCCTTCATCGCCATGGTCGAAATACTGCAGCCGGTGCAGGTCGTGCAGATCCCAAATCAGGGAGGCATGCTCGCCATTGATCTCCAGCGTGTATTGCGCTTTGTGGCCGCGCGCGTACCGGGTTGCTTCGAAAGTCGCGAGCGAGCCATTCTCAAATCGCGCCAGAAATGCGCACGCGTCATCTATCTCAACGGCTTTCGCCGCGCCGGTCAGCGCGTGCTTGCGGCTTTTGATGAAAGTCTCCTTCATGGCGCTCACTTCCTCAATCTGCCCGTTCAGCCACATCGCCGTGTCGATGTTGTGCGCCAGCAGATCTCCCGTGACGCCGCTGCCCGCAATGCTCGCATCCAGGCGCCACAGTCCTTCACCGCCCTGCGGCAGATCACTCGATATAGTCCAGTCCTGCAGGAAAACGGTGCGGTAATGGAAGACTCTGCCAAGCCTGCCTTCGTCAATCAACTGCTTGGCCAGCATCACTGCGGGCACTCGCCGGTAGTTGTACCAGACCATATTCGCGACTCCAGCCGCTTCGACCGCGGCGGTCATTGCTTCGGACTCCGCGGGCGTGCGTCCCAGCGGTTTCTCGCACAGCACCATCTTGCCGGATTGCGCGGCTGCAATCGCTATCTCAGCATGCGTGTCGTTAGGGCTTGCAATGTCTATGAGGTCGATGTCCGGCGACTCCACCAGTCTGCGCCAGTCCGTTTCTATTGATGCAAAACCCCAATTCCTGGCGAATTCCTCCGCCCGTTCGGCATTCCTGGCGCAAACGGTCTTCAGCACCGGCCGGTAAGGCAGGTCGAAGAAATTCGCTACCTTCCCAAATGCGTTAGCATGGGTCCGGCCCATAAAGCCGTAACCAACCAACCCTATGTTTAGCGCCTTCACGTTAGTTCCAGCCATGCGCGTCCCGCACCGCAATCATCGTTCGTAGCACATCGTTCCAAGTCTGCGGATCCAGCATCACCTGGTTCGGAAACATGCAGCCATCCCAGCAGATATGCTCGAACGCCCGCGTGGGATTTCCATTGTCATTCCGCAGCCAGGCGCCCGCGTCGCGCACAATGTCCAGCTTCCCATTGGGATCGAACGGCAGGCAGTGGCGCCCGGTCTTGTCATGCGAGCCCGACCCCTTTACCGTTCCATCGTTCTGGGCCACGTGAAAATCGATCGTCCATGGCCGCAGAGCGCGCGCCATCTCGCGGTAGGCCTCCGCCAGACCTTCCCTTTGCGTCCAATCAAAATCCGCCGGCAGCAGGCGGTCTTCCGGCGCGTTGTAGCCCATGGTGAAGAGCATGGTGTGCGCCATATCCGCCTGGAAACCAACCGTCGACGGCATGTCTACCAGCTCCAGCAATTGTACGTTCCTCCGCCAGCTATGCATGCCCGCCCAGCAAATCTCGCCTTCCGCGGCTAGCCGTTCGCCAAAACTATCTGCTATTACACCCGCCTCACGAAAGGTCCGTGCGATAGTCTTCGTGTTCCGCTCGGGGTCGTTTGCCCAGTCGGCCGGGCTAGCCGCGGAGTCTATCCGGATCACGCCGTACTTCCGCGCGCCCAGGTGACGCAGTTTTTGCCCAATGCGGCAGGCTTTGCGAACCTGCCGCAGAAAACTAGCTCGTTCTTCTTCATTGCCCATGGCGGATCCGCCGCCTGTGCCAGCCCAAACCGGCGCCACTAATGACCCTGCGGTTAGCTTTTTAGCCGCCAATGTTTCCGCCAGGCGAGCCAGTTCATCGTCTGAGGAATCAATGTCCGTATGCGGCAGCGCAAGAAAAAGATCCAATCCATCGAACCGCACGCCGTCCACCTCGGCTTCCGCCGTCATCGTCAGCATTGTGTCCAGATCGATGGGAGTTTCGGAGTCCGGACCCTTTCCAACCAGTCCCGGCCACATCGCGTTATGAATCGCTGGGTTCCTCTTCATAGTCGTATCATGCAAAATTTGCCAATCGGATTATACTTGAAACGTCTCAAACCTCGAATGTATTGATGTTGCAAACACGTTTCCACAACCGGCGCGCCGTCCAATTAGAAAACGGCCTCATTCGAGTTTCCGTCACCGTCGAAGGCGGCCACATCGCCGAAATCCTGGAAAAAAACAGCGGCGTCAACCCGCTCTGGACTCCGCCTTGGCCGTCCATGGAACCCAGTCAGTATTCCGCTGCGGAACATCCTGAATACGGCAACGATGCTGAAAGCGTCTTGCTCAGCGGCATCATGGGACACAACGTGTGTCTCGACCTGTTCGGGCCTCCGTCTGAAACGGAAGCAGCAGCCGGTTTGAAAGTGCACGGTGAGGCCGGAATTGTTGTGCATGATGTTCTGCTCGATGGGGATTGTCTCGTCGCCGGTTGCACTCTTCCCATCGCTCAACTCGCTTTCGAACGTCGCATCAAACTGGCCGGCCGCCGCGTTCTCATTTCCGAGACCCTAGAGAATCTCTCCGCGCTCGATCGTCCTATCGCCTGGACGCAGCACGTCACACTCGGCCCTCCTTTTCTCGAGCGCGGAAAAACTCAATTCCGCGCACCAGGGGTGCCGGAAGACTTGCAGGTATTCACCAGCGCCGAATCTTCCGCCGGCTATACGGCGCATCTCCTGAGTCGTGCGGCAGACCAAGCTTGGTTTTTCGCCTGGTCGCCGGTTTCAAATATCTGCCTCGGCTATGTTTGGAACCGTCTCGATTTTCCGTGGTTAGGGATTTGGGAAGAGAATCACAGCCGTACCAGCGCCCCCTGGAACACCCGTACGCTCACGTGCGGCATGGAGTTTGGAGTGTCCCCTTTTCCCGAGCCGCGAAGAAAGATGATCGAACGCTCTACGTGGCTGGATACGCCCTGCTATCGCTGGATCGGCGCGAAAAGTAAATTGAACGTGGAATACGCTGCCGCCATTGCGCCGGCATCCGTAATCCCGCAGTCATTGGATCAATTTGAGGAACTAGTCAGTGTCGAATAAAACCCTTATCTCAGATGCGCTTTCGGCGGGCGAAGGCATCGTGCGTCTCGCCCCGTGTTGGGTTCCGCGCTCTTTCCTGATGCCGGGCGGCCGCCTCAAACTGGATCCGCGTGATCTGTATGCTTTGGGCGCTCATCGCGGAGGCATCGACGAACGTTGGTTTTCTTCCACGACAAAGGCCGCCAACGGTCCGCTCACCGCCGCAGACGAAGGCTTGAGCTACATCGAATTTCAAGGCAAAAAGGCGCTGCTCCGCGAAGCCATCGAAACCGTTGGCGATCAATTCCTGGGTGCGGTCGTCATGCAGCAACACGGCGGCTGGAATCTGCTTTGCAAATTCTTCGATAATCTCGGTCCCATTCCGCACCACCTCCACCAGAATGACGAGTTCGCCGCTCGCGTCCAGCAGAAGGGCAAGCCAGAGGCCTACTACTTTCCGCCCCAATACAATTTCACGGGCAATAATTTCCCCTACACCTTCATGGGCCTGAACCCCGGCGTCACGCCCTCCGATCTAAGGCGCTGCCTGGAGCGCTGGAATGAAGGTGACAACGAGATTTTGTATCTTTCCCGCGCCTATAAGTTGAAGCCGGGAACTGGCTGGCAGGTGGACCCAGGCATCCTCCACGCCCCCGGGTCGCTGGTCACTTACGAACCGCAAGTGAATTCTGATGTCTTTGCCATGTACCAATCCCTGGTTGAAAAGCGCGCTGTCCCTTGGGATCTTTTGGTCAAAGACGTTCCGCCCGAGCACCATCACGATCTCGACTACCTGATTGAGATGCTTGATTGGCCTGCCAACACCGATCCTAATTTTGCCGAACACCGCCTGTTCCATCCCGCTCCGGTACGCGCCGTGGACGAAATGTTGGAATCCGGATACAGTGAAAATTGGGTTGTCTACTCCACGCCCTTTTATTCGGCGAAAGAACTAACGGTGTTCCCCGGCCGCTCCGTGACCATCCAGGACGCGGCGGCCTACGGATTGATTTTGGTGCAGGGCCAGGGCACACTCGGCAAGCATGCGGTTGAAACGCCGAGTCTCATCCGCTTTGGACAAATGACGAAAGATGAACTATTCGTCACGGCCGCAGCCGCCGCCCACGGCGTCGTTATAACCAACCGGAGCGATAGTGAGAATCTGGTTATGTTGAAGCATTTCGGACCAGGCAATCCCGAAGCGCCCAGCCAGAGAATCGTCCCTAATTAGGAGAAACTAGTTTTGATGTTGTCCGCCCGATCTAAAATCGTCGCGCCTGCCGGTCTTTTTTGCCTTGTAGCCGCCGCCCCTTCCTTGTTGGCGCAAAAAGCGCAACTGCCGGATGGCCCTGGCAAAGAGACTACGCAAAGAATCTGCGGTGCATGCCACGGAGCGGAGATTGTTATTGGCCGCAAGCTGGATAAGGACGGGTGGACGCAGGTGGTGGTGAGCATGGTACAGCGCGGCGCGCAGGGGACCGACGATGAGTTTGGCGAGATCGTCGATTACCTGACCGCCAACTTTTCGCCCGATTCCAAAACCAACATCAACACTGCAACCTCGAAAGATTTTCAGACAGTTTTGGGAATTCCGGAAAAGCTAGGCGATGCCATCGTACAATACCGCAAAGAAAAGGGCAGCTTCAAATCCGTCGACGATCTAAAGAACGTCCCCGGTATTGATGCTAGTAAGGTCGACGCCGGCAAGAGTAAGCTAGTCGTCTAGCACACGCACTGGTAAGTTGCTCTGACATACTTACTAGCTCTACTATTGTATTGAAAGTAACACCCAAAAGTGTACATAGGGAGATTCTTATGGCGTCCCGCCTACTAAGTCAACACTGTGCTAAGAAATGTAAATACAGTGTTTCTGAATTGACCGTGTTCACTCTCCAAAATTTTACAAGCGGGCTAAGCGAAGGCCCAGCTTTTGCCAAGCTGCAGTGCGCTTACTTTTTCGCCTAACAGATTTCCTAATCGGATGACAGAGGATAGGCGAAGTGCGATCGAAGTGGTAAAGATAGCCTGCAACAACGCCCGAAGGCTTGCAAGCTTGTGGGAGATGATGAATCAGCTGGATGTTTCCCTCTTGGCCTACTTGACCTCGCTGCTCGCCTCCAATGAGACGTTTCCTCACGTCGAAAGGACCCACCGGAAGAAAACAGTGCTCCGCGAAAATGGTCATCTGAAGAATATGTTGACCATCATTGATCAGTTGGAGAATATATTCCGGCGCCAGCGTGTTGTGGATTGCGTGGAATACTGCCTTACCGCCAAAGACTTACTCTCCAAACCCTTTGTTGATTTGCCCGGTATGTCTTCTTCTCTTACTACCTTGAAGACCTCTATCCTGCGCAGCCTGCAAAAGAAGCAATTTTTACAAGTAGGGCAAGACGGATTTGAATTTGTCGAGGAAGACGCTTTGCTCGGGTACGAAGTGAAAACTCGGTTTCCGGCTGCCGCCCGAGACGTGAAAGCTGCTGCCGATTGCTTTGCGGCGGAATGTTTCACGGCAGCCGTTTTTCATCTGCTGCGCGCGGCGGAAGTGGGATTGCGAAGCCTCGCGCGTGACCGCCGCATCACCCTTGCCGACAAGCAGTCGGGCGAAAAAGATTGGACTCAAATACTCAAGAAACTCGAAATCGTTGTTTTCGACCTGCGCGTGGCTCCGGCAAGCAAATGGGGCGGTGCGGAGGACATCAAGGAGCTTCAAGTTGCCTTCTACGGCGAACTTGTGCAAGTGCTCCGGTCCTTCGACGATGCATGGAAAACCCACGTGTCTCACGGGGGCTCAGCCGTATTTTATAATCGCGATCAGGCGGCCCACATCCTGAAACATGTTCGGGTCCTGATGCAAAAGCTGGCTGCGCGGATCTCTGAAACGTCGGTGACTGAAGAATTTTGGAATAAATAAAGCCGCGCCTGCTAAGATCGGTTCCTTTATGAGACTGATTTCAATGCTAGCCGCGGCTTTTCTAATCGCTGCTGCCTGCGCTTCCTTCTGTACCGCGCGTCAGAGTTCCGACAACACGGTGACTCTTCTGGAAAGACTCTCCAACGCCCCTGGGCCGCCCGGCGCTGAGGAGGCTGTGCGCGCCATTATGGTGGAACAGATGAAGCCCCTCGCTTCGTCGCTCACTTATGACGGTATGGGCTCGGTGATTGCGCAGCAAGGCACGAGCGGGCCGCGCATCATGATCGACGCGCACATGGACGAATTGGGTGGCATGGTGCGGCGCGTGACGCCGGGCGGGTTGCTCACCATGCAGATGCTGGGCGGCTGGCTCGACCAAGCCCTTGTGGGTCAGCGCTGGATTATCATTGGGTCGCACGGGCCGGTGAATGCCGTCACGGGCATTCGCGATATCCACGTAACACCGCCGGATGAACGGACCCGACCGTTCCCGCGCGACTCGCTCTTCTTGGATATCGGCGCCAAGACGGCGGCGGAAGCGGCCGCGATGGGTGTCGAGCCGGGCGACCCCGTGGTTCCCAACTCACCGTTTCTGGTGATGAACGGTTCGAACAACTACCTGGGCAAAGCATGGGACGACCGGGTGGGCTGCGGAGTGCTGGTCGAAGCAATGCGCCGCACGGCCAAACTGAGTCATGCCAATCAGCTGTTCTATGTGGCGACCACTCAGGAAGAGTTGGGTCTGCGCGGAGCAAAGGCCGCAGTGCAGGTGGTGAAACCTGATATTGGATTCGCAATTGAAGGTGGAGTCGCGGGCGACACGCCCGGTACCCGCCCCGAAGAAACGCAAGCCAAGCTCGGCGCCGGACCGGGAATGTTTCTGTTTGATTCGAGCGCCGTGGCCAACCGTAAGCTGGTCGCGCTGGTGAAGCAAGCCGCCGCCAAAAAACAAATTCCACTGCAACTCGACCTGGTGCAAGGCTATGGCGACGACTCGGCGGAAATTCAGGCCAGCAACGGTGGCACGCCGACTGTGAACTTGGTGGTTCCCGTACGCTACACGCACGCCCACAACGGCATCATGAACCGCCGCGATTTCGACCAAATGGTGGAACTCGTAGTAGAACTGCTCAGCCAGTTAGACCAGAAAACCGTGGATCAACTGCGAGATTTCACTCCCAGGTAGGAGTGAAACGGTCTTCAGCCATCCTTCACTACTTACGAAAGCCGCGCGGATCAGCCAATATCGACGGACGCCGTCTGGTACTTGATGGCGGCTTGCACCTGTACCACCTCACTTACGGTTCGTTAGTATGGAATGCGGCACTTTGAACACGCCCCAAAAAAGACACCAAAAGGGAGGAATTCCGTGAAGAATGAAAACGTTTGCATCATTGCCGTGCTTGCTTGTTCCGTTCTGCCTCTAACTGCGAGCGGAGCCAATTTATGCGTAAGCGCCAGAGGACATAGAGGACCGGCAAATGGCTGTTACTCTCGCATTGCGGACGCAATTTCCGCGGCCGCCCCGTTCGATGTCATCAACGTTGAATCGGGCACTTACAGGGAAGCCGTGGTCATTACTAAGCCGCTGTCGTTGGTCGGCAATCGAGCCATCGTTGAAGCCGCGGGCTTAAGCCGGGGAATCTTTGTTGACGGTTTGAATACGCCGAACCTTGCCGGCGTTAATGTCTCTGGGTTTACCGTGCAGAACGCCAATTTTGAAGGCATCCTGGTGGCGAATGCTTCGGCTGTAACCATTTCTTCCAATGCCGTCTACAACAACAACAAGTCGCTCGCAGGCGGCGCGTGCCCTGGCCTGGAGGCCTTTGAACCAGGCGAGCAGATGGATTGCGGTGAAGGAATTCACGTTTTAGGAGCGGACCACTCAATCGTCACCAATAACACCGTTGAAGGGAACGCCGGCGGTATTCTGTTGTCGGACGATACCGGCCCAGCTCACGATAATCTGGTGAGCTTCAACTTGGTGCGTAACAACCCGTTCGCCTGTGGCATCACCATGGCCTCCCACGCCGCTGCCTCGATATCAGGGTCAGCTGTACCTTTGGGTGTCTATCACAACACGATCTATGCCAACCGTTCTACACGAAACGGTAATGGCGTCGGTGGGGGTTCCGGCATTGGAATTTTTGCCTCTGTACCGGATGCGAAGTCATACGGTAACGTCGTCGTCAATAATTTTGTCAGCGACAATGGCCACCCCGGCATTTCTATGCACGCGCATGTCCCTGGCCAAAACCTGGATGACAATATGGTAGTCGGAAACACCATCATGAATAACGGCACTGACACTGGCGATGCGGCCACCCCTGGCACAACCGGCATCAATGTGTACGCCGCTGGTCCGGTCACGGGCAACATCATCTCGGGCAACTCGATTCAGAAGGACAGCTATGATGTAGTGACCCACAATCCTGCCCTCGTCCAGGTGCAGTTCAATAATCTTTGGGGCCTTCAGTATGGTCTGAGCAACCTGGGCAATGGACCCGTTTACGCCACGAATAATTTTTGGGGCTGCCCGCTTGGCCCAATCGGGATCGGCAGCTGCTCCAGCGTAGAAGGTTCCAACGTCGAAACCACTCCTTGGCTCAAGCTGGCCATTCCCACCGCGCCGCAGTATTACACCGAACCGAGGTATTAACCAAGCGCGATCTGTGTATCAAAACAAGAGGGACCAAGCCGCTCATCCGTCCCTCTTTCCCTTTGTGCCCTGATCGGCGCTGTTCCTGGTAGCCCGGTTGTGCCCTCGCACGAGACCGGTTACGAAGGCTTTTGGCCCGAGGGTAGTCTCGTCTTCGACAAAGGCTACGTAGTGAAAAGGGACGACCCCAAGCCCTTCAAACAAACCTCTACGGACCCGACGGCCAGCGCATGTACGAAATCGTCATCAATCCGTCGAATGGTCGAACCGAACGATCTGACGTCCGGCAAGTTTTCACGCGACGGCCAGCAGCTTTCCGCGTTTCTTCCCCGCTCTCAATTGCCTTCCTGGGAAGGCGTCGGCATAGACATGTTGACCGGCCCAATGCTCGGCGCGGCGCATCTGCTCGCCTCAAAGGATCGTATCGGCGCAATACTATCGCCCGGTGCGAAGAAATGGGTATGGATCGAGTTGGACTTCACCGGAAATCTGCGAGGTCAATGGGAAATAGATGCCATGAAATGGACTCCGGGCGCCTTCACGGCTGGTGGCGCCCTGTACGCCAACAGAATGAATGGCCGCACAGTTGTGGGAACAGCGGTCTTTGACCGGCCGGGGAATAGCTGGACAAAGGTTCACGGTGTACCTGCGGCGAGTGTGCTGGTCGCCGACGGCGAAGAACTCATTTGCCGTATGAAAACAGATCCACCGCTCAACTTTCTCTGCTGGTTCCTTCCCCGGTTGTGAAAGAATGCAAGCCATGAAACGAACCACACAAATATTCTTCTGCCTGTTCGCGCTGGCATGCTGCTTGTCCGCGGCGGAGCCGACCGCCAGCGTCAAAACGGCGGTCACGAACGCGCAAAAAGAATGGACCGCGGCTGTCCTTAAAGGGGATAGGAGCACCCTGGATAAGCTCCTCGCGCCGGATCTCAGTTATACCCATTCCAGTGCAAAAACTCAAACCAAAGAAGAGTTTATTCACGACGCCACGGCCGGCGGAACGACCTACAAATCTATTGACTTCGAAAACACCAAGCTGCGGCAGTACGGTGATACGGTCGTCATTACTCATGCGGCCGTGATTACCACTGTGCAGACCGGCGTCAGCCATCTGTACATTACAGAAGTGTGGGTCTTGCAAGGCGGCCACTGGCAGATGGCCTCGCGTCAAGCCACCAAACTTCCTTAACCGCTTCTACGATTTAAATAGTATTTTCATTCTCGCTTCGGCGCCGGGCTTAAGGGATACTGGGCTTCGTTGGGGAGCCGGCATAACCATGAAAACTTTTACTCTCGGCGCTGGCGCTTGCCGCGCTGATAACAGTGTTCCTGCAAGAGCTGACTTTATCGTGGACGCAACTCTTCTGGGCGTCAATGACGTGCCTTCGCACGGTTCACCGGCCACCCATCGCAGCTGTTTTCGTGGCATCGCGCCGTTGCTTTTCGGCCTCTCCCAGCGGCCAAGCTTTTTCGCGACGCGCGCTTTTGAGAGTGCTGAATATACCGTGACGGACAATTGAACTTGTGGATGGTATTTGAACCTATGGGCGCCGCCAACCCAGTTCGATTGACCGAGCGGCAGTTTGCCTTAATCTCCCGCGCCTTGGCTGACCCGCGCCGCTATCAGATTCTGAAGGAGATTGGCGCCCAGAACGATCCGATGCCGTGCAGCAGGCTGCACGAGACCCACCGCGTGAGCGCCGCAACCCTCTCGCACCATATCAAGGAACTGGAAACAGCTGGTCTGATCGAAATTGTTCGCGAAGGAAAGTACGCCAACCTCGTCCTCCAGCGCGACGTCCTGCGCGCGTACTCGGATCAACTCTCCAGCATTTAACCGGAAAGCCCCGCAAAAAGCCTGCCCCCAGATTCGTGAATTGCGCCTCTCAGGATTGCGGATGGCTAACGGGGAGATCCTTGTCGCGGCCCGCGGCTACCGCTAACGGCTTCTTTACCGCCGATGACGATCGGACTGGACGTCCGCTCCGTCCCGCAAACTTGCGGCGTCGCACGCGCTCGGCTTCAGCACCGGATTGCAGTGAGCGTTGCCATCATCGAAGCTCACCGAGTAGTGCGATCCTGGCGCGCGTTCCTGATACGGATAATCAGTACTCAAGATTTGAGCGCCGCTGGCCATGGCCGCATCGCGCCGTTGCGTCGCGCCTTCGCGCACTCCCTGTGGACCCGGGTCGGTCATAGTTCGGACGATATACCCTTTACGGACCAATTCCTGTATGTGTTCCACAGGCGTGGGATTATTCATCTCCACAAACGCGGCATCCGGAGTTCCCGGTTCAGCGTTCGTGAAAAGCACTCGACCTCTTAGCGAGGGGTGGCCCTGTACGTACAGCGGCCCGACTCTCCGCTGATCCAGCAGGAAAACGACCTTGCCGCGGCATTGGTCAAGCGCAGGCCAGCCGCCGGTGAGCACAGCCTCTTCTAGCGTTGCGTGGTTTCCGCGGACATCGTCCGGAACAATCATCTCCGAACGCGTGAATACTAAGCGGATTTCGGCGTCCAGCGCGTCAAACGTTTCCGGCGTGAGCGCCTCCGGTTGCGTCATTCGTGCGGCCGGCTTGCCATCTTTGTTTTCGACGAGAATGAAAATCGGCAGATGTTCCGGATGCGCTTTTGACCAGTCCCGGATGATTGTGAGGCACTGCGTAAACGGTTCGCAATTACTGCGGTAGTCGATGTCTTGCACATGCAACACTTTGAAGCCTGGTTTCTCCATCGCGTGCTCGGGATCGAATGGTGGGTCGGCCGGTAAGCCGGCCTTCACCACTAAATCGGGATACGCGGGACGCGCAAACAAGCCACCCTTCGCATCTCCGAAAACATCCAGCTCCAGTTGGCGCACGCCGTCGTTAAGCTGCGTCTCCAGTGCCGGATGACGATAGTCCAAAGCATCCGCGGCTTTCGGATTCCGTTTCCGCAACAGCTCCATATCGCTCGGAGCCAGCCCCGTATGGTAGCTGTTATGGCTGCCGATGATCTGTATTTCGTTGAGGCGAATTTGCCCGGAAAGACAGAGGGCGAAGGCTCCTGCCAGGACGGAGCAGCGAAGTATCATTAGGAACGCACCGGGGAATCGCTCGAGCGCCAGTTTTCTTCATCCCAGTACTTCACGCGGCCGGAACGATACGCCTCTACTGAAAGGTTAATCAGGATCTGCGCATGCGCGGCCGTTTCCACATCCAAATGCGGCTTTTCTCGCGTCCGCACGCAACTGAGAAAGTTGCCGATATGCAGCTGCATCATGTCCGCTCGATCCACCGGAATCTTAATCTCATCCTTGCCGAATTTGTAACCTGGAAAAGTATGGCCGTGCGGCGCCTCCGGACGTATAATCAGGTTCTCCGAGTACCGCTCGAACTTTCCATCCTCCACCATGATGAGCGTGCCCTCGTGGCCGCGAATCAATCCTGGAATGTGCTGTGAGTTGCCCAGCGTAGAACTCAACACCAACGAATGCCCTTCGGCGTACTCCGCTATTAAATGGAATGTGTCCGGCACTTCGCGGCTATCGTGAAACGCATAGATGCCGCCGGAAGCCGCAACCTTCGATGATATTGCGGCCGCGGCCAGCAAATATTCATCGGGGCCACTACGTGGAAAAACAGATCCGTCGCAATCCCGCCCGAATAATCCCAATATTTCCGGAAACGAAAGTAGCGGTCCGGATCATAAGCGCGCTGCGGCGCTGATCCGAGCCATGTTTTCCAGTCAATATAATTTTCGCCTTTGCCATCCGGTCCCGCGCCGGCATCCATCGGCCAATTCCATTCGCCGTCGGCCGAGTTGCGATGATAGGAGCCTTGGCTCATGATCATCTTGCCGATCATTCCATCCGCAATCGCCTTCTTGGCCTTCCACCATTGGTCTGCCGAAGTCGTCTGTGAGCCTACCTGCAAAACGCGGCCGGTCTCGCGCACCGTGTTCACCAGCTGCCGGACTTCCTCCGTCGTGTGGCACATCGGCTTTTCTACGTAGACATCTTTGCCGTGATGCATCGCATCCAGTGCAATCGGGGCGTGCCAGTGGTCTGGAGTGGCAATCACCACTGCATCCACTTCCTGCATCGCAATATGCCAAGCGTGCATTGATTCCGCTCGGGCTGGATTTGTTAAGCCTCCAAGGGTCGTATGCAGCGCTACAGAGCATTTGGAGCCTTAATTCGATGTTTGAGACAAACATACGGGCGATCGGGTTCCTGCCTGTGATGGTGAACAAACGACTCGCGATGACGCAAGTAATTCTCGATAGTTTGGCCAATTCTCAGGAGGGAAAGCCAGATCCGGTTCCGACCATGGCCGGCATTCCTGTGGACACTGTGGTCCAGAAAGCCAGCCTGGGGCGGAAATTTCTAATGGACTACGATGCGGCGAGCAAGGCTTGCCAGGCGTATGCGTTGGCGACTGACCAGATTGTCGAGTACTTCGAGAAGGAGTTGAAAGCAGTTGCTTAGTCGCAAGAGCAAGCACCGATTAGAGCCGGTTACATTGGCTCAACTTGCCAACGATTCTACGCTGGCTGGGCTTACGTCGGTGTTTGACATTCCGATAGCTCCTAGCTTATTGGACCGCTTCCCTTCCCGGCCCACCGAATCAGTAGTCGCTGAAAAAGAAACACTTAATGGGGCAACCTTGGACAAGCTTTCTTCCACGGAATCCAAGATGCACCTCGATGACAAGTTGGGGTCAGAGGGCAACTTACCCCCTGGTCCCAACTTACCGCCTACGGACATCTTACACTCTGACCCTAACTTGTCATCTGGGGACACTTTACGCCCTGACTCCAACTTGCCATCAGGGGGTAAGTTGCCCAAAAGGCCCATCTTCCCATCAGGGTTGGATGTGTCGCCCGGGGACACTTTGAACCTTAATAATGACCTGCCGGGAAAACCCACACACCCACCAACTTGCCCCCTGGGGCCTACTTCCCCCCTGATGACAACTTGGGTACGGATTCGAGCCTATCTCTCGCAGAAGACAAGCAGCCGCTTCAGCGTTCGCACCAGGCGAAGTCACCAGGCAAAATAACCCCAGGCTCCAACTTACCCCCTGGTGACAAGTTGCCGCCCGCCTCGATTTCTGATGACACTTTTAAGGTGTCGGGGAGGTGCCAGCCTGGGCGAGTTCTCCTCGCTGGGGGCAAGTTGCTCCCAGGGGGCAAGTTGCAGTCGGCAGGAAATCGCACTGTTGAAATTCGTCCTGCACGAACCGTCCAAGACGGACACGGCCGAGCGGAGAACAACCTATTTCTCGAGATGTGGAGATTAGGGGCACGCGAGTCTGAAGATTCTCGAACCCTGAAGATTGGGCTTAGCGAAATGTCCCGGTTGATCAACGCAGACAAAAAGAGCTGCCGGGACTACGTTCGTAGCTTAATGAAGAAGCTCGCCATCGAAGAATCGAAGGGCTACATCGCGGCCGCAGGCGCCGATGGAGCTAGAACGTATCGAATCTTTTCCTTCAACCAAATCCTGAATCGTCGTCGCCAGGCGGGGATGACACACATTGTCAGAATCGGTGGAGTGGTCTTTGTAGATCCCCTCACTGGCCAAGAGGTTTTGCCAGGGGGCAACCTTTCCCCTGACGGCAACTTGCCCCCTGAGGAGAACATATCTCCGGAACCAGGGGTAGAGTTGCCCCCCAGTATCCAGGGGCAAGTTGCCCGCTTCTTCCTTATTAAGAAAACAAGATCTTAAGAAAACAACAACGAAGCAAAGCCGCCCGCCGGAAATACACGAACTAGAAGTCAAAATCCGAGAATTGCGACCAGAGTTCGATGCAAGCCAATTATTGTTTCAGCAGAGCAGGGAAGCGGTCACCGATTGCACGATAACTGAGATTGTGTCGGCGTTCGCTGTGAAGGTGGCTCCCCTTAACCGCAACCGCAATGTGAATAACGTAACGGGCCTGATTCTCTCATCGTGGACAGCATTCTTCACGCCAACGTACGTTGCTTGGATGCGTAAAGCCGTTGCGACTGGGCCCGTCCCACAGACCATCGCTCCAGAACTGACGCAGCTGGAGTTGGAACGAATGCTGGAAATGATGCCGGATCATCCGCAAGCTGTCCAATGGCGGAAGTCGATCGACGCGTTGAAAGGGGAAGGGAGTAGATGACACTGAAGAAATTCACTCTAAGTGCCCGGTTCTTTCCCCCATCCTCGCCACGACCATTCCGCCTCTCGGCCATGCCCGGCAAAATGATCATGACGGTATTTGCCGCCCATACACCTCGGTTCTGCCGATCATTTTGCACGATGGCTGATGGAGCAGGATCTCCAGCTAACCGACTTCCAGCAAGGACTTCGTCAGTGCAGTTCTTCGCTTCGCCAGCCCTCTGCCAGTCGAGCTACGAATAATCTTCGTGAGTGAGACCTTCAAGACCCGAGTTTCCATCCCGTGAGGATCACAAGGTACTCCGGCACCGCAAACGGATAGGCCCTTCCCACACGGGCGTAACTTTCGATGTAACGCTCGGTGGATAAGCGGTCCCGGTCACATGGGATTAACCCATCTTTCCGATCCACAATCAACGGCGCATTACCGGGCCGATCCAGCAGACGGAACAAGTGCTGTAGCTTTTCGAGAGCGGGGCGAGACGAAAGCTGTAGGAAAGTTTGGCGGGCATGCGTGGAGGCTCCGTTCGGGTCAGGGTGGTCTCGCCGCACCTTCTCTTTGAGAAAACGGAGCGGCAGCCGGGGCAGGGAAGTGGGCGCTGCGCGGGCACTTCCGGCTCTTTTTCCAAGATACGTTACTTCGTTACGTTGTGAAACGGTCGTTTCAAATGAGAATGGGAGAGGCGTTCCGGACGGTAATCTATGGCACGCGAGAAGGGAGATTCTCATCTATAATTCGGCTTGTCTTCGCTTCTATCTCGCTGTACACTGTGGGTAAGCCGTTTCCGGCGGAAACCCGGAGGAAACCCATGGACGCCACTGTCGCCGGTCTCTGTTCCCTCTTCGCACGCCGCGGGGTGCGGCTGCGGGGCCGCACCGTTCTCCTCGATTCGGACCTGGCGGCCTTCTATCAGGTGCACCCCACGGCCGTGCGGCGCGCGGTGCGGCGGAACCGGCCGCGTTTCCCGGAAGAATACGCGTGGGAGCTCACGGCCGAGGAACGCCGGGCCGTGTTCGGGGCCGGCCGCGAGACGAACCGCCGGGGTGGCCGGCGGCCGCTGGCCTGGGCGTTCCCGCTGCCGGGCGGCGCGCTGCTGGCGAGTGTGCTGCACAGCTCGCGGGCCATCACGCTGCACATCGACCTGATCCGGAGCTTGGCCGGCCCTCCCGCACTCGGGGCGGCGCAGACCAGTCCGTCGGTCCAGGCTGTGTTCGAAATTCTGCGGCAGCTGCTCGACCGCGCGCGCGGGGTCGAGCCGAAACCGGGCCGGCACTCTTCCTCGCCGCTCGTCCACTGATTCTGGCCAACCGCATGACGAGCGCCGCTCCCCTCCTCGCCCCGAAACGCCGCGTGCCCTGGCCGCGGCGCCTGCCCCAACGCTTTCTGTTTTGCCTTGCG
>Ga0193743_1000085_pt1 | contig 67536 bp, 103 predicted proteins | sample L2c2metaG_FD_143038 | JGI IMG/M metagenome (GOLD analysis project Ga0193743, IMG submission 143038) | Soil microbial communities from a riparian zone of the East river system, Colorado, United States - L2c2 | ecosystem: Environmental > Terrestrial > Soil > Riparian zone | place: USA: East... | reverse complement strand
GATACGTATACGCGCCGCCTTGGCTTCTGCCTCCGTATTCATGGCCTGCGCAGCATAGACCTCGAGGGCACGCGCCTTATCGATGATGCTTTTCACTTCATCGATGCGTTCGCACGCTTCGATGGCGAGCACCATTGCGTCGTACTTCACGAGGCCGAGGTTCATTGCATTCACGCGGTCAGCAACCTTTCTAGATTTCCTTGAGGCGAATTTTGCCGTCTCTTTTGTCAATCAACTTTGCTTGGTTAGAAGTCGCGTGCTGGCGGCGTTGTGGATTGGCGAGGACGGCGCTGCGCGTTCGTTGGCGTGATGACCTCGGGCTCAGGCTTCTCCGCGTGGTCGGATCGCGGCGATGACTCGACCGGCGAGGATGCAGGTTGAGCTGCCTTCACCTTCGCTACTTGCTCATTCATGAATGCGAGGAGCTTCGGAATGACATCGACGTAACGCTCCGTCTGCTCTTTCGTCCAACTGCCGGAGAGCATACGCGCGACCAGATTAGGCCAGTCCTCTTCCGGCGTCCGATGCAGGATTGACAGACATGTGGTGTACGGCAACAAATCGGGCGACTGGTCGCCCGATTTAGTCGCTACCTGTGCGGCACATGCCCAATCCTTCATCGTACGTTCTGCGACTCCCATGTTCCTTGCATACTCCGAGATGCCGCTCTTTTTGCCCCGCCCAGCCTTGCCTTTGCCGACCACCTTCAGCACATGAATGCCAATCTCCAGCGATGAAAGGTCGGACTGTGAACGAAGACCGCAAGGATTTCACCCAGCATGAGCGCGGTCGCACCTTCAAGGCGGCGCTGCAATCCATCGCAGATGTAGAGAAGGCGAAGGAAGTGATTTCCGTACAAAGTACAGAAATCAAAACGCCGAGCAATCCCAAGGGCTCATGCTGTCCTCCATCGCGGGTCCGCAGGGGCGACTTTCGAGCCGCTGATATCTACCTTGACGAATCCCTGTCGTGCCACCGCGTATGCTTCACCACTAAACTCAACCACGGAACCAATCGACATCGAAGGACCGCGATAGTCAGGTGAACGTGCATCGTCCGCGTTATAGCGATGGAACAGGTCTTCACACGTCGCGAGTGGATCGGGCCGGGCTTCGATGGTGCCCTCGTGTGCGAGACACAAGGGATCGCCATAAGTGAAGCCGTCCATCATGCCGATGAAGCGTCCCTGTGGGTCTTTCTGCATGTTCCAGAAATACTTATAAGCGACCTTCTCCTGACGAGCCGCAGTGGAGGTGAGACGCTCAGCGGTCTCCTGTGAGGTCTTCCCGGTTTGAGTGGTGCGACGGGCAGAGCGGCCAGAACTGATGCGGTCAAGCTCGACGCGAAGTATGTCCTTGACGTTCTGCGGTAAGGTGGTCCATCTCGCGCCATCGTGACGCGACATCGTGGAACTGAGCATCTTCTTCATTTCGAATCTCCTGCGGCGGGTGCCGCTGTTATTTTCGTTTTCGCCTTGGTCAACTGGAGGCTGACTCCGTACTATTCCATCTCAGTTCTCATCAACGACGAACCAAAGCTTTTGTCCGTTGCCGAGGGTGATCACCGGGTTTGTCGACTTCCCCTTCCCGACGCCGAAATGTTCGAAACTGCCGAAGATCCCGAGTGAAAGGCCGCGTAGAGTAGCCCGTATTCGCGCTACGTTGCCCCACAAGCGAGCGGAAAGACTCGCGCCAACGGGTTTTACCCCACCGACCGGAAGGGTAGAACCTTGACACCGCGCTGAGTCAGTTCCAAGAAGTCGGCCCAGTCTCGCATCATCTTCGTGCGCGGCTCAAGGTACAAGGCGTGGTTGTAGCTCGCACTGACAGCGTTTCGAGGAGCATGCGCAAGCTGGAGCTCGATGTGATCGTGAGCGTACCCTCTCTCGTGCAGGATCGTCGAGGCCAGCCCACGGAAACCATGCCCTGTCATCCGGCCTTTGTAGCCCATGCGCTCCAGACCTTTGAGGATGGTGTTGTTGCTCATCGTCTCACTTCTGCGATCTCCCGGGAACAGATACTCTCCATCCCCAGAGATTAGTCGCAATGACTCCAGCACTTCGAGCGTCTGCCTTGCCAGTGGAACGATGTGCGGAGTCTTCATCTTCATGCGTTCAGCCGGGATATTCCAGCGCGCCGCAGTTATATCCACATCGCCGAACCGACCACGAACGTCCAGATCGAACTCGCTCCACTTCGCGCCTATCAGTTCCGACGTTCGCACGAAGGTCAGGGCAATCAACTTGAATGCAAGTCGTGTGATCTGCGTCCCGCGATAAATCTCGATGGCCTTGAGCAGGTCTGGCAGTTCCTTTGCATCGATGCGAGCGAAGTTGACCCTGTGCGTTGACTTCAGAATGTCGGCGGGCTTGATCTCGCTCGCCGGGTTGCGTCTCGCATACCCATGAGCTATCGCGTAGCGGAAGATCTGGCCCAGGGTCTCAAGCGAACGCTTCGCAAGATCTCTCGCGCCACGTTCCTCGATTGCCTTTACCACCGCAACCACCTCCGGGGCTTCAATCATTGCGATGGGCCGCGCTCCCAAGGTCGGCAGGAGGTCAACGTCCATCCGGTGACTCACCGTATCCGCATGACGGACGTTTTTTCCTTCTCTCCAGTGCGCCAGCCACTTGGCCGCGACGGTCGCGAAGGAGTTCTCATCCGCCTCGTGCGCCCGGAGCTTGTCAGCCTTCTTTTGAGCCATCGGATCAACGCCGGTAGCCAATAGCTCACGACCCTGTCTGTGCCGCTCTCGGGCGAGAGTCAGGGAGACGTCTGGGTACTTGCCGACGGACATCAGCTTTGGTTTGCCTTCAAAGCGATACGTCCAGCGCCACAGCTTCCCGCCGTTGGGGGTCACGTAGAGAAACAGCCCACCGCCATCAAAGACACTCAGAGGTGCTGTCCCTGCCTTCGCCTGCCTCACCTTCACGTCCGTCAGTTTCGATCTCATCGGCCAGTCTCCCTCGATTTTTGAAAGTACCTACATTTTGCGGTGAACATACCTACAAAAGTACCTACAAAAGTACTGGCTTCTACGATACGCCGCTGGACGTAGCAGAACGCTGAAATCGTTGCATTTCTTTTGTTTTGAGTGATTTGAGAGTCCTTATCGGACTGCTCTGGACGTTGCCGGAAGGGTCTGTGGCGGAGAGACAGGGATTCGAATTGTCCATATAAGTCGCTACTTATCAATGATATAGCAATCGACGACCTCAAACATACCTACAAATCTACCTACCTTTCGAGCGGTGAGACCCGTGTCAACCAATTTATTTTTGCCCTAATTTTGAGGCAATTCCGAAGAAGCATTGGAATCATTGCACGCATTGCACGCATTGGACGATTTTTCGACTCTTCGCCATTACCTTACACGTCCTCCCAAAAATGACCCGCGTTATCGTACGTAGCAGAACTCTATGCGACGTACGAAAACGAGGAAATCATTATGAATGACGTCGATTCACATACGAGCTTTCTGCGCTTGCCTGCGGTTCAGCGCAGGGTTCCATTTTCCAAATCTTCAATCTACTCGATGATGGCCAACGGCTCGTTCCCGGCTTCTCACCGGCTGGGCGCACGGGCCGTCGGATGGCTTGAGCACGAGGTCGATAGCTGGGTTGAAGCCCGTAGCACCACCCCGCCTGCGATCCCTGCCGCGCCGCTCCCCAAAGCCCTCAAGCGGGAAGAGCGCGCCAAACGTGCTACGGCAGCGCGATGCAAGGCATAGAAAAGCTCCGCCGGGGACAAAGCCGGTAGAGCCAAGGTTTTATGTCATGGGCGAAACAACGATAACACGCGGCGCTGGCTTCTTCACCGTAGACCGAAGGACATGGAAGTTGCTCTGCGGATTGGACGATATCAACATGGCCGTTGCCTATCTGACCATCTGCGCAGGAACCGGCAAAGGCAATCGCATTTCGAGGTGGTCCGCCGTTGCTATTCAGAATTACACCGGACTCGCCTGGAAGCGGGCTAAGCCAGCGATTGCTCAACTTATCGAAGCTGGCTTCCTCTCTGTCGCTCAGTCGACGGCGATGCGGCGACCAGTCTATGAACTGCAACCTTTCGATGCTGTACTCGATGCTGCCCGGCGGCGCATTTCCGATATCGAGCGATATGTGATGAACACCTTCCGGCGAAAAGGTAGGGGATCCAAATCCCCAAGGCAAGAGGCGAAACAGTTGGTCATGCGTGGATTGCTCTGGCAGAACGGAACCACCTTTCAGGTCGAACCGCCGAGGCTCGAAGCTGGAAGCGATCTAATCTGGCTCCCAAATACGTTGGTCACCGGAACGGATAATGGTGAACCATCACCCGTGAAGCGGCTGCGTCAATGTCGTAACCTCGATGCTCTCCGGCTTCTCATCGACCTGTACCACGCGCACAACCTCGCGGATGACGGAGGTATAAGTCGGAAGGTAGTGGAGGTGCAATACCGACGGAGACAATACGGCCACTGCGGCAACCGTTTCGTTTATGGTTTCAATCTACTCAGTGCCTATGTTTATCCCGGTCAGGCATGCACTGAATTCTTCTGGCAACGTCAATCGGTTGATCAATCGAAGGAAACCGGTCTCTGGCAGGCGTTTGACACTCTGAGCAAAATGGGCCTGCTCGAGCGCGTCCCGCATCTTGTGGAGAACGAGGACAGAGGCAGCGAACCCATCATTGGCATCGCGTGGCATGGCGGTGGCGAGCCGCTCGAGCGGGCCGTTGCGGTAGCGGCCAATGCCGCCGCTCGCCGAATGCTGGCCGAAATCATTCTCGATCACGGGGCGGAGGATGAAAATGTGCTGGTCCCGGTTTTGCAGACTGTGCCGCAAGTGCAAATGGTGGATATTTACCGCCTGCGGTACCGTCCGCATACCGAAGCGACGGCGCGCTGGCTCCGGCAGATGGAGGAAGTTGCGACGGAATGGATACAAGATTATGACCAATTGGCTGAACGGGATAGGAACAGCGATGCGGTATCAAGGTGACGATGCGGGATCAAGGGTATTTTCAAGGTATTTATCAATGATCCTCAAGGGTTATCAAGGAAGAAATAAAACAAACCGTAACTCCATGCCCCACAGCCCTTCGGCTCTGGGGACGTATCGCGATGATGTTTCTAAAAGCTGAATCCACCGTTCAACAGGAGAGGAACCTCAAATATGAAAAGCCCACGCGAGTACTACCCACCTGCATACCTGGCCGAGGTGCTGGCCGAGGAGAAGAGAACGAAGCAGGCAGCGATGAAGAGACAGCAGCGACGCCGTGCAGGGCAGATCAGCGTACAGCGCTTGCCATCTGGCTGTCTGCTCTACCAGCTTCAGGCGCAATCCGTCACGGAGGTGTTGCGTGATTACATTCGATGAAGATGATGCAGCAGTGAAAGCACAGACCGCACAGAGTAACGACCGCCGAAAGAAGCTCTGGCAGGCGCTCGTGGAGCGTGCCGTAGAGACTGCCGTCGCAAGCGGCACGCCGTTCACGATTGAGAAGATGCTGAACTCGGTGGGCATCCTTCCATGGGCACCGTACCGCTCGCAGGCTTTCGAGTATGCGACAACGATGCTCAGTACTGCTAAAAAGACCAATGCACAGGACGATGAAAGTGAGGAAGCATGCAAATAGAAAAAGCGCACATCCCCATTGAGCAAAGAGTCGCAGATGCCGCCGCCAAGCTACCGTCACGTGAAGCAACAGAGCTGATGCGCTCGTGGAGCTACTACCGGGCGTTGTACACAAACGACGAACTCGAACGGAAGTTCGCCGAGTACCGACGTCAGCGACGCGGCGAGCGTGCAACGTGGATACAGTGACCCGCCAGAGGCATCGTAGCGAACGCAGGAAGGAGACATTCCGCGCGACTACGGGCCATCGTAGAGAGCGGTCGAAGGGAATCAACGATGACTGCGAAGGAGGAAACGTATGAGGCTTCCAAAGCGCTCCTGCTCGAACGGCTGTGGCAGGCTGACCGAGGGTGGTGGGCGCTGCCCTGAATGCAAGCGGCAGCAGAGTCAACGGCGCGGCTCGTCGTACGCGCAAGGATACGACGCCACTCATCAACGGCTCCGCATTCAGTGCTTTCAGCGCGACGGATGGCGCTGCGTCGACTGCGGCTTCGAGCCGGACGTCGTGCGCGATGCCAGAACTTATGGTCTCGATGAACCACCCACCAGCGTCATCCTTGCCGAGTTGAAAGAACGATGGACACGCGGAGATGTGCATCTGCACGGCGACCACGACGTGCCGGTAGAGGAACGGCCCGACCTCCGTCGCGACCTCGACAACTACCGGACGCGATGCAGCCGGTGTCACAGCGCCAAGACGATGCGCGAACTGAACGCACGGCTCCCGCAGGCATGAGACAGGCAGGGATGACGTGTAGGGCCGTCTAGATCTCCACAGCAATCGCTCTACGGAACACGTGCACGTTATCCGCGAATTTTCTAGGGATAAGGGGAGGGGGGTAGGCGCAGACTGTAGCTGAGGTGAATATCATGCCGGGACCACCACCGAAACCAACTGCACTGCGGATTTACGAAGGTAATCGCGGTCACCAGAAGTTGAATGACCGCGAGCCGACGCCACTGATTGGAGCACCAGAGATGCCGAAACACCTGACCGCCATAGCTCGCAAGGAATGGAGAAGATTGGTTCCACTCCTGCTCTCGATGCGGGTGCTGAGCGAAGCGGATGGGGTAGCGCTGGCGATTCTTTGTCAGGCGTATGGAACCTTGATTGAGGCTCAGAGCCTGATGGTGAGATCGGCGAAAGGCAATCGCTCGACGCTCTTGTTGCAGACGAAAACCGGCTACCTGATGCAGTCACCGCTCTTGGGAATCATCAATGCGCAGGCCGAGATCGTGAGTCGGATGCTACAGCAATTCGGCATGACGCCTGCCTCAAGGTCGCGGATCGCGACGACGACGGGTGCCTTCGTTCCGGGCAGCATGGACGACCCGCTGGAGAGAGCGCTGTGCGGCGATTGAAATTTGAATTTGAAACGAAAGAATGGAGGCAACATGCAAAACGATGACGACCTCGACAAGGTGATTCGTGAAATTGTGACGCTGCAGCTTGCTCACAACCAGCTTGTCGTAGCGAACGAACAGGCGACCGCAAGGATTGACCAGCTCGAAACGCAAGTCGCGTTGCAGACCCGGCTGATGGAGAGCCATCAGGTGGAGATTGAAGACTTGAAACTTCGCCTGGTGACGGGGGGAATCGTTCAATGAATCGCGTTCGCATCCTGCGATGGAATCGACTGAAGCGACGGGCCGCCGCTCTCGGCGTCGATGTTCAGGCCATCGTCAAAATCGACGCCATCATGCAATCACCGGAAGCCGATATGAGTGATAATCGAGATGACACTCCAGCGTCGCCTACAGCCAGTACACGGCATAGGCACCCCGCACCGGGTTCGCATGGCGTAGTTGACTCGCTCGACTCGTAAGGTTGCCGACCAGCACCGACGAAATCCCAGCCGTTCAACGGAGTTGTCTCCCCATGGAAACTAAAGCAGTGGTCGAAGTCCTCGACGGCATCAAATCGTCCGTCGAATCGCTCGTTTCGCAGCAGAAGGCGATTCAAACGCAGGTCGATTCTTTGGATTTGCAAAATCACGACCGCCTCGGCAACGTCTCGATGACGCCTGGATTCGTCGAACATTTGAAGACTCACGAAGGCTTCCAGCGTCTCCTTCACGACCGCCGCGGCAGCGCCATCATCACGCTCAGCGGCAAGGATGCCGAACAGATCCTCCAGCGCAAAGCGGTCATCACGTCGACCGGGCAAGGCTCGCAGACCACCGGAGTATTGCCGATCGATCGCGACCGGGGCATCACCGCCGAACCTCGACAAGAGTTGACCGTGCGCGATGCGCTGACAGCTCGACCGACCTCAATGGGCATGGTCGATTTTGTGCGCGTGAGTACGCCTCTGGGGATTGCATCGCCACAAGTGGAAGGTGCGGCGAAGGCAGAGAACGCGCTCGCGTTCACCTCTGCGAGTGAGCGGGTGAAGACGATTGCGACTTGGATTCCGGCCTCTAAAAATATTCTTGATGACTTCGAGGAACTCGCCAGTTTCCTCGAAACCAGCCTCACGTTTTATGTAAATCTTGCCGAAGAACAGCAAATTCTCGGCGGCGATAACACCGGAGAAAATCTCCACGGCATCCTCGGGCAGGCCACTCCATTCAACCCGTCGCTGCTAGGTTCCGGCAGCTATAGCCGCATCGATATCGTCGGTCGTGCTGTCCAGCAATTGACCTCGGCCAAGGAACTAACTCCCAGCTTCATCGTGTTGAACCCGAACGACTGGTGGAACATCCGGTTGACGAAGGATACCTTGGGCCGTTTTTTGATCGGAGACCCACAGACCACGGCCAACGCGATGCTGTTCGACCTGCTCGTTATTCCGACGACCAGCATCAGCGCCGGAACTTTTCTAGTCGGCAGCGGCAACCCGGCAGCGGCAGAGATTCGCGACAGAATGGAAATTCAATATGAAGTGAGCACCGAGCACGCAGATTACTTTACGAAGAACCTCGTAGCGTGCCGCGCAGAGAAACGCATGTGTTTGGTGGTCAAAAGAGCCGCGTCGTTCCTCACAGGCACCTTCACATCGTCGCCAGCGTAAACGGGGGAACCAATGCAGACGCGTGACTTCTCTCTGAAGGTGAAGGTGCTCGATGATTCGGGCACCTTCACCGGACTGGCTTCGACGTACGGTGCACCCGCTGACCTCGTGGGCGACATCATCGCACCGGGCGCATATAAACAGGCGATTCAGATGCAGGGGAAGGGCCTTCCCTTGCTCTGGTGTCACTCACAACTGGAACCACTCGGAAGCGTTTTTCTCTCCGACTCGACCGAGGGCCTTGTCTGCAAAGGGACGTTGCTCATGGAAGATGCAGGGGCTAAACGTGCGCACGCTTTTATGAAAGCTGGAATCGTTCGGGGGTTATCCATCGGCTACACGTTGCCACACGGCGAAGGCAAAATCTCATACAACGATGACGGCACTCGAACACTGAAGGAAGTTCGCTTGCATGAGATCTCACTTTGCGCCGTGCCTTGTAATCCGGGGGCCGTCGTCACCACGGTAAAGACACTTGGCCAGATTGAAAACGTCCTCCGAACCTTTCGACCTGGGGAAGTGACCGCCGCCGATCTCGACCAGCTCCGCGCCATCGACCTCAGCTTGAAAGCTCTGCTCAAAAAGGACGCGCTGTGCGAGTGCGATTGTCCCGAGTGCACCGACGGCGATTGCGCGAACTGCTCGAATCCCGATTGCGTCGATGCCAACTGTGAAGGCAGCGTAAAGGCGATGAAGGACGCCGAGGACCTGAAGGCACTCCAACAATTCTCGAAGGAGTTGCGGTCCCTCGTCGTCGGCTGACCTCTCTGGCTTGCCTGCCATCGTCCTTCGGTATCTCTGCGAGCTTCTGCCACTGCGAGGATTGGTCGCGTGATATACCGAAGTCGCGTAAGGTAGTCGTGCCACACGACGACCTTTGTTTTCCTCGATGTGCGCCAGCGTTATCTCCAGCAGTTTGCATTTGACCGCTGCGCTGTCCCTCTGCAATCAACTCACCCGTCTTCCGCTCGGCACGGATACGTATACGCGCCGCCTTGGCTTCTGCCTCCGTATTCATGGCCTGCGCAGCATAGACCTCGAGGGCACGCGCCTTATCGATGATGCTTTTCACTTCATCGATGCGTTCGCACGCTTCGATAGCGAGGATCATTGCGTCATACTTCACGAGGCCGAGGTTCATTGCATTCACGCGGTCAAACAACCTTTCTAGAGTTCCTTGAGGCGAATTTTGCCGTCTCTTTTGTCAATCAACTTTGCTTGGTTGAGTGCGGCGACGACGTTGGTCACGGTTCGGGTCGCGCATCCGAGGATGATGCGTAACTGCGTTTGATTCATCTCTCCGTGCACCATGAGGGCATCGATTGCGCGCGCCGTTGCACCTCCGAGGCGCGTCTTCCACTGCTCCCATGCTGCTGAGTTCTTTGTTGTAGGCCCCGACTCAGCGACACCCATCGAATCGATCTCTCCGAACACCATCCTTAGGCCGCCGTAGAGTGGCCCAAGAATTTCGCGCAGTTGACTGACTCCCCGTTCAACGGAAGCCGTCTTCTGCTGCTCTTGGCGAAGCTGTTCCTGCAATTCGGAAAGCTCGCGATTGCGCGCGTTGAGTTCCCGCTGCAAAGACTCAATCTGCTGGCGGGGGTCGTGAGGCGCACTAAGAATTGATAGACCCATCAGATCACCTCCCAAAAGCTTGAAGCGTATGTTTTCAATGTCCTGTATCCGTCGACGTGCACGGTAAATTGAAGACCTCCGAATCCGATGGACATCAGGCGTGCTTCTGTAACCCCTCCCTTGAGTCTCCAAGGGCCCACATACCGTAGCCTGATGTCCTCCGCTGAGAGGAGTCGATTGAGAATTTGCTCAACCTTCTCGTGCGCAGGCTTTGATACCTCTTCGTACAACTTCTGCCCAGCACGGTTGAACGCACGAGTCTTTGCTGCTCTCTGCTGCGGGGTCATCATTGTGATCCTCCCGTCAGCTTCGCTCGAAACGCTCCGAGGGTCTGGGTGAGGATCGCCGGAGCACCGACTCGCTCAAGGCCGCGAATGTAGGAGAAGGCAAGTTTGAGCGCGCATAGATTGAGCCGCGCTTCGGTGTACTGGTCGATTGCCATCACATATTCATGGCGCTGGTCGTGGGTACCCATCACCCACGCTTTTGCTTGCTTCCGCCAATCGTTGAGACGTTTGAAGAGTTCCGAATCCCCTCCATCGGAACGGTCGGGATGGCATCGTGCAGCTTTGGATCGGAATGCCGCGTCGATCTCATCGAGGGTCGGCGCTGGAGTCTCAATCCCCAACCCCTGCTGCCACGAAGAGTCTTCCTTTTTCAAGGAGAACCACACCGCGATGCCGGGGTCCAGACGCTCATTCTCAGCGCGGCAGATGAGTATGGCGGTTGCACCCATGCGGCTAAGTTCGGCAACCAGACCGTCGCGATATTTAGCCGTGCCAAACTTCCATGAGCCTTGCGGCTTACGATCCTGAATGCGTGTGCGCTCGCAACCGTCAGGCCACTTCAGTTTCATCTCCTCTACGACATCGGTTTTCACTGTTCATGCCCTTTCCGGGCCGACATCGCTTGGCCCTGAGTTCGTCGGATCTTCGTGGAGGTATTTAGAAATCGCGTGCAGGCGGTGGCGCGGACTGGCGAGGACGGCGCTGTGCGTTCGTTGGCGGGATGACCTCTGGCTCCGGCTTCTCCGCGTGGTCAGATCGCGGCGATGACTCGACCGGCGATGACGCGGGTTGAGTTGCCTTCACCTTCGCTACCTGCTCATTCATGAATGAGAGGAGCTTCGGGATGTCATCGATGTTGCGCCCGATCTCGTTGGCGAGCTTGGCCTCATTCCACTTGAGCCGCTTAGCCAGCTCACGCAGTTGCGGCATCTCCGCAACCTCGTCGTCAGACGGCAGCATTGTGTGCCGATAGTCGTCCCAGACGGAGTTCCCTTCGCGCAGCGACGTGAAGATGCCGCGCAGGTCAGCCATCTCATCGGGCGTCGTCTGGTTGAGGGGATGGCGGAGATACTCTTCGATCTGTGCGACGGAGATGCCGACAGACTGGAATGCATCGGCCAGCTTCGCTCTCACCGCTTCGGGGTGCTTGGCGGCATCCTCGCGAGTCGTCTGCTTCGCGGTCTCCAGCACTTCATCGATCAGGTGCGACGGCACGATCTTCAGGATGCAGTTGCGCTCACCAATCGAAGCGTACTTGTTGCTCAGCTCGCGCAGGTCGCGTTCATCGGGCTCCACCCACTCGGTGACCTTCTCATCCTTGGCACCGGGTTTCTTCACCCATCGGCTGCGCTGGACCAGCTTCTTGAAGGTCGCCTCAGCCAGACAGCGCATGTTGGTTTGCATGTCCCATGCGAAGGAGCGAATCTGCCGCTCGTGATCGGCTTCGCGGATGACCTCTGTGCCATAGACCAGATTCCCCCACACGCGCGCTGCCTCGCGTGCAATGTAGGTTGACGGGCCGCTGATGATGTTCTCGACCCACTCCTTCGTCACCGGGTCTTGCCGCTTGCCGCGCGGGTAGCTGTATGCCGCCTTCTCCGCGAGCCGGGGCGATGCCTTCACCGCATTCAACAGGTCTTGCCGTACCTGCGACTCGCTGCGCTTGAAGCGTTGTGCCACGGTGATCGACGCGGCGGTCTCGGCCTGCACGCGTGCTGCGCTGCTGGCAATGTTGGCCTCACCCATGATCTGAAGGTTCGATCCTGCTCCACTAGGCGTGATTGTCTCGCTGTCCACGGTTCCTTACCCCTGTCTTCTTTGGCTGGTTGCGTGGATTGCTCGCGCACCTGACCTTGTGTTCGCGTCGTGTTCCGCTGGCGATGGGCTCACCGCAGTAGTTGCAAGGCGCATATTGTTTGTTCGGATTCTGAACGCAGTTCCGCGTATGGGTTCGGCGCTCGCCTCGGGCGATGGGTTCGGAGCAATACCGGCAGGGCTTCGAAACGCGGACACCGCGCTCGCCATACCGGTTCGGGTTGAACGTGCACACGTGGAGATGCTTGCGCATGTCACGCACGCCGAACGGCAGTTTGCAGAACTGGCAGGGCTTCAGGACGCGTCGAGCGGCAAGGCCGGGCAGCGAACGGCGGCTCATCTCCCGCGCCAACTCGGACGATGGAACTCGGCTCAGGTCGATTACGGCAGTCGATGCTCCCACGATGACCACTCCTTTTCTGTCTAATCTCTCTAATGCTTCTTATATTTCTTATGGTTCTTATCGTTCTCATACTTACAAATACTTCTAATACTTACTAATAGTTCCAATGCTTCTCAGGTCGAGCACTTACAAACAAACCCCGCGTCATTCGCGGGGATTCGAAGAAACTAACACGCCTACTCGCTGGGTGCAAATAGCTTGATTTGTAACTTGTTGTTATCTCCGACTTGCGCGATGTATAGTGCATCTACTTGAACATATCGCTAGGCGTTGTGAGTGAGTGTCAAGAGGGAACGTCAATACCGCGCAGCAATTTCCACAGGCTGCACTCATCGGCGACACGGGTGACGAGAGCAATGGGCCTCGCTGACCCTAAAAAGGAAAATGAACCACATGGCAAAGCGCGCGGTGCTGCTGGACCGAGACAACGAAGTGATCGCACACCTGACCTATGCGGAGATGGACGGCTACATCGAACGCGGGCTTGTGGAGCGACTCTCCGCGATCAAGGCCAGCACTCACACCTTCCGGCTGATCGATCGGGACCAGCAGAAGCATGAAACCTCTGAAGTGTTTGCTCGGCTGGAGTTTGACCAGTCGAGCCTCACAGCGGCCAATAGCCGCGCCAACGCAGGAGTCGCAGATTGTGTCTCCGAGATCCTGTGGGCGCGTCGTCGAGTCCGCATCTGGCCGACGATTGGCGACATGAAGGCGCCTCGGGTTGCGTGCCGACGTCTGAAGCGTCACAAGTCTTCCCACCGGCAACACAGAAGGGGATAAATGGCTTCTTTGGAGTCTTCAATCAATGTCACTATCGGGCTGGACCGCGAACAGTTTCACGCCGTCGTATCGAAGCTGGATCACATCATCGAACTGCTTGCACAGAGATCCGTTGACGCTGAACAGCTTGCTCAGCTCACAGCGCGATTGAAGAGATCAGAAACGTCGTTGCGTGAGGTCATTGCGCAGGGCCAATCATCAACGCAACTCTAACCCGCAGGAGACAACTCCAAATGTCGACAGAATTTGACGCTCTCGAAGCACAGGTAGCAGCCAGCACCTCGGTTGAGGTTTCCGCTATCACCCTCATTCAGGGCATCGCCGCGAAGCTTGCGGACAGCCCCACCGCCGCAGAAGTCACCGCCCTTTCTGAACAGCTGAAGATATCTTCGGACAGCTTGGCAGCTGCGGTCACCGCCAACACGGAGACCAGCCCTCTCTAGTCCCGGATCGGACCGGGCGACCTTTGCATGGCTGCCCGGTCCAGTTTCACTGCAACCACCCTCCCCACTCCAAATGAGCAGCGAACTAGGCGCACAAGCGACAACGGCGATCCTCGTCAGCTTCGTCATGCAATGGCTGAAAAAGAGCCGATTCTTCCCTTGGCTTACTGTCGAGACCGAGACGCTCAACTATTGGGTTTCTGCCATCATCGCGTTCCTGACAGGCGTCGGCATCTTTGTGACGTGGAGCCAGGGCACGCTCACCATCAGCGGCCTCACTTCAGTCAACATCTACCACGCGCTTGTGCGTGGGGTGGAGCAGTGGGCGTTCCAGACCACAGCGTATCGCGCGCTAATCGCACCGCCGCCAGCCGGTTATCTGCAAGGAATGCTGGACAGGCGTGTAGCAACGCAGGACCGCAGGCAAGCGACAACGGACCGCCGACAAGGCGACGCACCCGTACCAACGGACGGCAAATAAAACCATGTATCTCGATGATGCGGTCGCAGCCACCGCCAGTTTTGAAGGCCGCATTCATTGGATGTATCTCGACACGAACAAGCAGGCAACGGTAACGGTTGGCGTCGGCGAGATGATCCCGAACGCAGAAGCTGCGCTCGACTATCGCTTCCGTCGTCCCAACGCCGAGTTCGCGGACGATGCTGAGATCATCGCCGAGTTCACCCGCGTCCAGCAGATGACGCCGGGATACAGCGCCAAGGCATACCGGCGTTCAGATTCACTCCTGCTCGCGGATGAAGATATCGACGAAGCCCTGCGGAAGACGATGTCGGAATGCGTGAGTGACCTCGCGTCGCTCTTCCCAGACTTCCACGATTACCCGGCCCCGGCCAAGATCGCATTGATTGATATGTGTTTCAATCTCGGCGTTACGAAGCTGCGGCTGAACTTCCCGAAGTTCTGTCAGCTGGTCAAACTCCAGCGATGGGAGGCAGCCAGCTTGGAGTGTCACCGTATCGGTCCATCGGAGGAGCGGAACGCGTGGACCAAGGAACAGTTTCTTTTGGCAGGCAACACTGCAAGGGAGCAAACATGATTATGAAGCGCATCATCCTCGCAATCGCACTCGTCGTCGGCTCAATGGGACTGCTGACAGGCTGCACGACCGGTTGCGCCACTCACCAGACTGTCACCGCTCCTGTCCCGGGCCAGACTAGCGCGCTCGACGCGCAGGTATATCGCGGCCTCCGCGACATTCAGGCCGTGCTCGAAACTTACAAGGGCAAGGTTGCGGACGGAAGCTTCCACCCAACCCCCGCAATGGTGACCGGCATGGACAGCCTCGCGCAGGCATACAACACCACACATCGTCTGTGGGACGCTTATCACAAGGCCACGGCTGCTACGCAGGCCGACGCCGACGCTCTGAAGGGCAGCTACGACACGATGCAATCGAAGTACACCACTGCGCTCAGTGATGGTGCGCCTATCCCGCCTGTTGAAACGATTGGAGTCAAGCCATGATTGAACAGCTCCCCGGATTAGCACTTACTCTCCTCTCCGCCCTGCTCGGTACGTTCGGTGTCAACGTGCCCGCCAGCATCGCCAGCCTCGTCAGCGGGCTGACGCCTGCTGTGCTGAGCCTCATCGAAGACCTCCGCAACCGTGGCACGGCATCGGACGAGACCGTCACCGTTCTGCAAGACCTGCTCCCCATCATTGCGGCAGTGAAGAACGACACGACCATCGACCCGCGCTTCACCGAGTGGGCTGAGCTGCTGACCGAGATGATCACCAACGTGGCCATCGCGGACGCGGACGCACAGAAGCTCATCGACCCGTCCAAGCTGCACGAACAGTAGAGACCCCCTCCCAAGCGGGAGAGAAGGAAGGAAGTTATGAGCTGGAGCGTTAGTGCAAGCGGCAAGATCGAAGACGTGAAGGTGGAGCTTGACCGCCAGTTCTCTTATCCCTTGTCAGACGCGCCTGCTGGTCTCGCGGACGAAGGTGAGAAGGAAACGGTGAGGCTGGTTCACGGAACGATTGTTCAGTGTCTGGATACGTTCGATCCAGATGGATCAGTGGTCGTCTCTGCCAATGGTCACATGGGCTTCAGCGATTGGAACACCAAAGCAGGCGCTTACCAGAACGTGAACCTCACCATTCAAGCGAAGGGTTAGCACCGAACCATATGAGGCTCCCGAAGCGGTCCTGTTCAACTCCCGGTTGTAACAAGCTAGCAGCGAGTGGGCCGCGTTGTCCCGACTGCCAAAGCAAGAAGACACGACTACATGACTCACACCGTGGCTCACCATCGAAGCGTGGTTACACAGAGGACCATCAACGACTGCGCATCCTTTGCTTCCAGCGCGACGAATGGCGGTGCGTTGATTGCGGCTTTGAACCGTCTGTCGTCCGCGACGCGCGGCTCTATGGACTGGACCCTCCGTCAACGGACGTCATCCTCAGAGAGCTTCGCGACCGCTATCGCCTCGGTCAACGCCATCTCCACGGCGAACATGACATACCGATACAAGACAGACCGGACCTCCGGCTGGACCTCGACAACTACAAGACCAGATGTAACGAGTGCCACAGCGCCAAGACGATGCGCGAAATGAATGCGAATCTTCAATCGAAACGGAGCAGGTTGGACTGAGACGTGCCCTTGCCACCAGAGGGCAGAGGGGGAGGGGGGCGGATCAAATACCTGTCACTTTGCGCTTCGTACCACGCGCACCTCTTCCGTGAAGTTTCGCAGGTTTACAGAATTTTTCCATGAACATTGAATCCTGGCCGATTGGCCGCCCCACGCCGTATCCGCAAAACGCTCGAAAGATCAGCGACGCCGCCGTCGACAAGGTAGCTGCGAGCATTCGCGAGTTCGGCTGGCGGCAACCCATCGTCGTTGATACCGAAGGCGTTATCATCGTCGGTCACGCGCGGCTGCTGGCAGCGAAGAGGATGGGCGCGGAGACGGTGCCGGTTCACGTCGCCACCGACCTCAACCCGACACAGGTTCGCGCATACCGGCTCATGGATAACCGAAGCCACGACGAGACCGATTGGGATTCCGCTCTGCTCGGCGCGGAGCTGCTGGATCTGAGAGCGCTCGACATGGACATGAGCCTGACCGGATTCGACGAGAGCGAACTTGCGGAGTTGATGGCGAAGTCTACGGACAGCCTCACGGACGCGGACGAAGTTCCAGCGGTGCCCGCGACGCCGGTCACGCAGGCTGGAGACCTCTGGGTGCTCGGCAACCACCGACTGCTATGCGGCGATTCCACGAAGCAGGCTGATGTCGACCGGCTGATGGACGGACGCTCGGCTGCGCTGGTGGTGACGGACCCGCCATACAACATCGACTACACCGGCAAGACAAAGAAGGCGCTGAAGATCGAGAACGACAAGAAAGACGATCTCGACTTCTACGGCTTCCTGCTGAACGCCTATCGGTGCATGTTCAACGCGATGGGCGACGGCGCATCCATCTACATCTTCCACGCCGATACCGAGGGTCTCAACTTCCGCAAAGCGTACCTTGAGGCTGGCTTCTATCTGGCCGCGTGTTGCGTCTGGGCGAAGCAGACCATGGTGTTCGGACGTTCGGACTACCAGTGGCAACACGAGCCTGTGTTGTACGGCTGGAAGGCGACAGCAGCCCATCGCTGGTACTCGGACCGGAAGCAGACGACGCTCTGGCACTTCGACCGACCGTCGCAAAGCCAAGAGCACCCGACGATGAAGCCAGTTGCGCTGGTGGCATACCCAATTGCGAACAGCAGCAAGGGCGGCGACGTGGTCCTCGACCCGTTCGGCGGGTCCGGAACCACGCTGATTGCCTGCGAGATGGAAGGGCGGCTATGCCGTACCACGGAGATTGATCCGGCTTACTGCGACGTCATCATCACGCGCTGGCAGACCTTCACCGGCAAGCAGGCCACGCTCGACGGCGACGGCAGGACGTTCGAGGAATTGAAAGCAGCCAGAACGAGCGAAGGCGGCATCTCTGCCGCCTCTGCCGAACAGACTGGAACCTACGCGTGATGAATATACGTGCGCTGGCCAGCCTCGTTCTTCAGGCTCTCGATCTTCATCGTCTTGCCCAGCGTCGCCATCAGGCCACGGACGCTGTGAGCCTGCCAGCCGGTGGCTTCCATGATCTTCGGCAGGGTGGCTCCACCCTTCTGGCTGATCATCGCCAAGACTTTAGCCTTGGTGCCGTCCTTGCGCGGGGTGGTAGGTTTCCCCTCCGTTGCTGCCTTGGGCGGCGTGGTGGGCGACTGTGCGCGAACGCTGGCCGGTTTCGTGGCCTTGGGCTTGGCCGCAGCAGTCTTGCTGGGCGTGTTCTTCGTGGTGGCCTTCTTGGTGGTGGACTTCTTGGCGGCGGTGGCGACTTTGGTCTGCTTGGTGGTCATGTTCGTTCCTCCTTGGAACCATCACGAGGAACGCTCCGATCCGGCATGATTGCAAGTCAATTCGCGACAAAGCGCTACAAAGGATCAGCGTGGGCCTGAGAGGACCAGCACCAAAACCAACCGAACTGCGCCGGATCGAAGGCAATCCTTCACGCCGTCCGCTCAACGAGAACGAGCCGCAGTTCGCTCCCGGCATCCCATCGAAGCCGAAGAAGATCAGCCGCGCTGCAAGCGCTGTCTGGGACGAGATGGTCTGCGAGATGGCCAGCGCAGCAATCCTTCGCCGCGTGGATCGTCGCGCTCTCTGGCAGCTCGCGGAAGATGAGGCGATGTTGGCCTCAGCTTATGAAGGCATCTGGAGCATGGCCGCCGCCATCAAGCGCGAGGCCAAGGCGCAGGGCAAGCGGTTACAGCACGGCGAAATCATGATGCTGCTGACGATGAAGAACGGACGCATGGCGATGAACTCAGTCGGTCACCTTGCAGCCCGCGTCATCATCGAACGCAGGGAGTTCGGCCTCACGCCATCGTCGCGGACACGCATCGATGCCGCAGCGGACGGCGGCGCTATGGACGCGCTGGAGATGAAGCTGTGTGGCTGAATACAAGCCAAACACCTGCGCTTATTGCGATGCGGACACATGGTGCGAGACTCGGCAGAACGGCAAACCGCAGTGCAAAGCGTGCAAGGTCGAACGCTTCTACTCGGAGATCCTCTATCCACCGCTCGGCTATCGTCTGCTCGACTGGCACCGCAAAGTGCTCCGCGACATCTTCGGAACGGTGCAAGCGGACGACGGCAAGCGCCAGTATCAACGCGGCTACATCTCGACGGGTAAACAGAACGGCAAGTCGTTCCTTACGGGCGGCCTCCCCATCTATCACATGCTCATGGAGTCAGAGTTGAATCCCGAAGCCTACGGCGCAGCGGCGGCGAAGGAGCAGGCTGGCATCGTCTTCAAAGCGGCGGCGATGCTGGTCAGCGCCAATCCCGATCTGCGCGCTCGTCTCAAGGTGATTCCCAGCACCAAGCGAATCGTTCGTCGTGACGGCGGCGGCACCTATCAGGTGCTCTCGGCTGACGGCGACGTGCAGGACGGCATCCGGCCCAGCCTGCTCATCCGCGATGAGATGCACCGCTGGAAGAGTTCAAAGGCAGAGACGCTCTACGACGTCACGACCAAGGGGCAGATTTCACGCGACGAGCCGCTCGACCTGGCCATCACTACCGCAGGCGCGGAGTATGAGTCGCCGCTCTGGTTTCAGGAGTATGAGGTAGCGAAGAAGGTCATCGACGGCTCCTTGCCGTCGCCCGGGTTCTACGCAGCTGTCTGGGAGGCTGACAAGAAGAAGCTCGAAGCGGACCCGGAGTATTGGAAGTCTCGCGAGGCGCGCGTTGCCGCCAACCCGAGCCACGAGGATCGTGGCGGCTTCCTCAAGGATGCGTCTATCGTCCGCGAGATGGACAAGGCGCTGGCACAGCCAGCACAGCGCAGCAAGTACCTCCGCTACCACCTGAACATGCCGATTGCCACGCAGCAAGATCCGATCATCGACATGGCCAAATGGCAGGCGTGCGGCGGCGACGTCGATCTGCGCGAATGGCCGGAATATGACGTGGAACTGTTGATTCGAAAGTGGGGGCTGCTCGACAAGCCGTGCTGGGTTGGCGTTGACGCTTCATGGACGACCGACTTCACGGCTGTCGTGTTCGGCTTCGAACCGTCTGCTGCTATCAACGCGTGGACCTTCCTCCCATTCTTCTACGTACCCGAGGAGAGAGTCCCGGAGCTGGAGCGCATCTGTCGCTTGCCGTTCACTGATTGGGTTCGACGCGGCTTCGTCACGGCGACCAGCGGCAACGCCATAGACCTCCGCGTCGTGAAGGACCGCATCCGCTGGGGCCGGGAGATGTTCGAGCTTCGCGAGCTTGCCTTCGACCGCTGCAACTTCCGTACCGAAGCGATGGAGCTGATCGATGAAGGGATCGACGCCGTCGAGGTGCAGCAGAACTTTATGCAGCTTGGCTTCCCAACAAAATTCATTCTGTCTCAGTATCTCGACAAGAAGATTCGCCACGGCAATAACCCTGTCTACAACTGGCACGCGGCGTGTCTGCAATTGCAGTACGACCGCAAAGACAACTGCCAACCCACTAAGCCGGAACGTCTCAAGTCGTCGAAGCGCATCGACGGCATTGCGGCGACAGTCACGCTTCTCAATCGCGCATTGGTGGCCGAATCGCAGACCATCACTTACACCGGACTGCGGAGCGTCAACTAGTGTTTCCTGCAATCACTGATGCATTGAAGACCGCCGCCAGAAACGTCAGGGACGCTTTCGATGACCGCTCTGTATCGCTCGATCTCGCAAAGAAGGACGTCAGCACCTTCAGCATAGGGGAAAGCCCGGACTGGTATCGCGAGAACGGCTACAGGGGCATCTATGCCATGATCTCTAGCGGCTCGCCAGCGTGGTCGGGTGAGAGAGTGAGCGTCAGCACCGCGCTCAACCATTCCGTCTGCTGGGCCTGCAACCGCCTGATCAGCGAAACAGTCGGCTTCCTTCCCCTGAGCATGTTCCGGCAGAATGCGACAGGGAAAGAGGTTGCCAGTAGCCATCCCATGAATCTCGCGCTACACAACGCTCCCAACGACGAGATGACTGCGATGACCTTCCGCGAGACCCGCACCAGCCAGTGCGTGCTCAACGGCAACGGCTATGCACAGATCATCCGGCGCAGTGGTACGGGTACGGCGATTGAGCTTCAGCCCATCGACCAATCGCAGGTCATGGTCGACCGCGAGAAGACTGGAGAGAAGCGGCTCGTCTACGTCGTGAAGGACGGCAATAACAGCAGCAAGACCTTCACCGTGCAGCGTGGCAAGCCGCAGGACATCCTCCACATTCGCGGGTTGGGTTCGGACGGTGTGCAGGGATACTCCGTCATCCACATGGCGCGGCAGTCCATCGGGACCGCGATTGCCGCCGAGCGTCACGTCGCGCGCTTCTATGCGAACGGCGGTCGCGTCCCGTACATCCTCAACATGGAAAAGAAGTTCGCCAGCGACACGGACTTCGATAAGTTCCGCACCGATTGGGAGAAGACCTATTCGGAGCCGCACCGGGCACCCATCCTTGAGAACGGGACCAAATACCAGCAGATCGGCATCAACCCGCTCGACGCGCAGATGCTTGAGACCCGGCTCTTCGATATCAACGAAATATGCCGCTGGTTCTCCGTGTCGCCACATCTCGTCGGCGATCTGTCACGCGCGACCTTCTCCAACATCGAGCAGCTCGCACTTCAGTTTGTGAAGTTGACGCTCTCTTCGTGGCTCATCCGTTGGGAGCAGGAGCTATGGCGATGCGTGCTCACGCCGGAGGAGAAGGCCGCAGGCTACTTCTTTCGGCACAATCTCGACGCGTTGCTTCGTGGCGACTTCGCGAGCCGGGTCGCAGGCTACGCGACGCTGCTCCAGAACGCGGTCACCAGCGTCAACGAGGTTCGCGATCTGGAGAACTGGGACCCGATTCAAGGTGGCGACGCTCACCACATTCAACTCAACATGCAGACCATACCGGGCAGCGACAAGCCAGCGACGCAAACCGCGCTCGTGCGGCTCGGCGAGTAAAGCAAACACACGCGAGAGGACACAATCGTCATGCCATCTATCAAACAGGTAAAGCGCAGCTTCCGGGTCGAGATCAAAGCGATCAACGAGGACGGATCATTCGATGGTCTGCTCGCGGTCTACAACAACGTGGACCTTGGCAAAGACCTCATCGAGCCGGGTGCGTTCACCAAGACGATTCAGGAGCACGGCTCCACGGTCCCGCTCCTCTGGCAGCATGACACCGAGGAACCCATCGGCTCCCTGACTCTGATCGATAGTCCCGACGCACTCCGCGTCAAGGGCCAGCTTCTGCTGGACCTGCCGGTCGCGCAGAAAGCCTATCTGCTGCTGAAGGCGCACATCATCAAGGGACTGTCCATCGGCTACGACACCATCAAAGAATCGGTCGACGGCAAAATCCGCCGCCTGAAGGAGCTGCGGTTGTGGGAGGGCAGCGTGGTCACCTTCCCTATGAACGAGGCCGCAATGGTCACGGCCATCAAAGCAATCAAGGAGCGGAAGGATACCTTCGACGCGGAGTTGACCGAGCTTCAGTTGATGGATGCCGGTTCGCAATTGTTCTGCGCTTTGTTCAACTCGCTCGGCTTCCTGACGTGGGCCGATGGCATCTCTATCGACGACAAGGTAACCGCAGCAGGAGTCACGATTGACCAGTTCAAAGATGCCTTTCTCGCTTACCTCCCGCTCTATCTCGCATACCTGACTGAGCAATATGGCGACATGGAACTGATGTCGCAGGAGCGACGGCAGGAGCACGCTCTCGCGCTGGTGACTAAGAGCCTGCAAGCATTCATGGAGAGCAAGGCTGGCCGCGAGTTCAGCGCCGCCAACATGACGACATTGAAAGCTGCACACGATCACGTGAAGCAGCTCAAAGACATTTTCGACACACTTCTCCCGGAAGGAGCCGACGACGACCCTGATGACGAAGACGATAAGGCCGCCGACACTCCCGAAGCGAAAGCCGCGCCGATCATTCCTGAGCCGGAGAACACCCACTCGGCAGAGAAAATCCTCGACGAAATCATCAAGCTTATCCCGCCAAAGGACTAGGCGCGGATCCAAATTCCAAATTCTCGAAAGGTAAACATCCCTCATGGAAAATCAGGACACCAAAGCCCTCGAAGCAAAGCTCGTGGCGCTACAGGCCGAACTCAAGAACCACTTTGAGAAGGCAAGCGAGGAAGCCAAGAATAACGGCACTGTCCTCTCCACCACCGTCACCGAACTCAAGGCGCTCCAGACTCAGTACGACGCGCTCGAACTGAAGCTGGTACAGCGGCTCGGCAACAGCCCAGAAACACAGAAATCGTTGCTGGACTATCTGAAAGAGAACGAGGATATTAGCCGCCTTGTTCGCGACAAGAAAGGTCACGCCATCATCAACCTGAGCGGTAAGCAGGTATCGGACCTGATGGAGGTCAAGACCACAGTCACGCTGTCCGGTCTCGGTGCCGGAACCGCTGGCGTAGTCGAGATCGAACGTATGCCGGGAATCGTGCCGGAAGCACGTCGCAAGCTCACCATCCGCGACATGCTCTCTTCGCGACCAACGACAGCCGGACTGATCTACTACGTCAAGGTCAACCAGCCGCCGAACATCGCGTCGCCGGTTGCTGAAACGCTCCAGAAGCCGGAAGCGGGAGTCACCTTTACCACTGCCACCGCAGCGGTGAAGACGATTGCCAGCTGGATTCCGGCGTCACGGCAGGCGCTCGATGACTTCACTGAACTCGAAGGCTTCCTGCGCTCGGCGATGCCGTACTATGTCAACCGCGAAGAGGAGCGTCAGCTTCTGAGCGGTGACAACACCGGCGAGAACTTGAACGGTTTGATCACTCAGGCGACTCCGTTCAATGCCTCACTGCTGGGGTCCAGCTTCACCCGGATCGATCAACTCGGTGCCGCAATCGAACAGATTGAGATTGCCGACGAGATCGAGCCCACCTTCGTGGCGCTCAACCCGCGCGACTGGTGGAACATCCGACGCACGAAGGACACCTTGGGACGCTACATCCTTGGTGATCCACAAACGCAGGGCAATCCGACCATCTGGGACTTGATCACGGTGCCGACCAACGGCGTCGTGTCGGGCACCTTCCTTGTCGGCTCTGGCCAGTCAGCAGCCGCTGAGATTCGCGACCGCATGGAGATGCAGGTCGAGATTTCGACGGAGCACTCTGACTTCTTCACGAAGAACCTCGTCGCCATTCGTGCAGAAAAGCGGCTTGCGCTCGTGGTCCTTCGTCCCGGAAGTTTCGTGTCTGGTGCGTTCAACTCGTCGCCAGCCTCCTAACCAGTTGCCTTCACTTCCAAACAGAGGTCACCGCAGCCAAGGGTCGGTGACCTCTTCTTTTTCGAGCAGTTAGCGCGTTGTTACCTCGGATCTGGGTGAGGGGTAACGCTGGCCTAACAGAAGGAAACTATGAAGCTCATCGCAAACCGACAATTGACGGGCGTATACGGCACCGTCGCCGCAGGCGATCAGTTTGAGTGCAGCGACGACATAGGCAAGCAGCTGGTGGCGAACCATCTGGCACACAAGGCTGAGCCGCCGACCGTGGTCTACGAGACCAAGCAAGTTGTTCCTTCCGAAGCGCCAGAGGTGCGCCCAGAACGTCCGTTTCGTGACGTGCATGTGCCTGACACGCAATCGGAGGAAGTGGCTACCGCAGGCGATAGTGTGCTTTCAGAAGCAGACGTACAGTCGCCGCGAACTGCTGATTCTGGCAGACGGAGACGACGTTCGTGATCTTGTTCCTGATGATGACCGCATACGGTTGGTCCATGTATCAGGTGTCCACACTATCGGCGAGAAGCGAAATTTTGGTTGCAGCCTTGCAGCCGGAGATGTGGTCTGCCATTGGGACGACGACGATTGGAGCGGTCCTGGCCGACTTGCCGACCAGATAGACCGGTTGGGTAACTACGACGTCAGCGGATACCACTCGATGCCCTTTACCGATGGCGAGCGCTGGTGGAAGTACGAAGGCACGAAGGGATATGCACTTGGCACATCGCTCTGCTACCGGCGCAGCTGGTGGCAGGCGCATCCGTTTGAAGCGAAGAACGTCGGCGAGGATAACGACTTCGTATCGGTAGCAGTTTCGGCAGGGCGGCTTATCAGCGTCGATGCCGGAAAGATGATGTATGCAACGAACCACCCCGGCAACACCAGCCCGCGCGTGATGGGCGACAACTGGAAGCACATTCCCGAAGAGCAATGAGACAACTATCCGTCATCATCCCCAGCCGCACTCTATCGAACCTCACTCCCTGCGTCGATGCGGTTCAGCGCCACGATTACAACGACGACATCATCGTGGTCTGGGACCGCAGCGGTCAGAATCACTTCATCCCACCTTCCCGGCACTACCGCGTGCGCGAGGTAGAGACCCCTTTCATCTATTCGCAGAACTGCAACGTCGGAATCGCCGCAGCCGCGCATAACGATGTGATTCTGTTGAACGACGATGCCATGCTTTGCACGATGGGAGGCTTCACCGCAATGCAGCGGCAGGCAGACGAGCATCCTGAGTTCGGGATCATCGCCGCAGTCACCGACGTGACGGGACAGGAGCATCAGCATCCGAAAGGTATCGGACTGCGCGAGGTCCCGCGCATGGTCTGCTTCATCTGCGTCCTCATCCCCAGACGCACCATCGACACGGTTGGCCTGCTCGACGAGGAGTTCACCGGGTACGGATATGACGACGACTCTTACTGTCTGCGGGTCCGGCAGCATGGGTTGAAGATCGGCGTTTTTGACCACTGCTTTGTCGACCATTCCTCGTTGAAGTCTACGTTTCGCGGCGAGCAGTATCCGTCCGCAGCCTTTGAAGAGAACCGCCAGATATTCGTCAGAAAGTATGGAGCGCACCCTCTCTAAATGAGACTGACGATGGTTGTCGTTGGGACGAACAGCGATGATTTCGGCTTCTTCAGCCACATTTCTAAAGAAGTGGACGTCCGCCTAGTGGTCAACAGTTCGAACCGCGCGCTCGCGTCTATCGGAAACGAACACCTTTCGACATCAAGAGAAGTTTTCGGCTTAGTTCATGCTGACGTGATTTTTCGCAATGGAGCGCTTGAGGCTTTCTGGACAGAGGCTACCAAGGGGAATGTTTGCGGCATCGTTGGCCGTTCGGGGGAAGGCCAGTACCGGTGGTGCCATCACAATCCGGGAGAGGTCAGCACGGTGGACAGCTGCTGCGTGTTCTTTCCGACAGATTCAAGATTGAAGTTTGATTCGCATAGGTTTGATTCGTTTCATTGCCATGTCGAAGACCTATGCATGCAGGCGAGACAGATAGGAATGAAGGTTATAGTCCCGCATGCTGCCGCCAATCACGTGCCGAACTTTCCATCGAGTGAATGGTCTGCACAACATGCGCTCTACCACAATCGACTCACTCAGAAGTGGGCTGGGTTTCAGCTCTGGACAACATAGCTTTATGACATACGGAATGCTGCGAGTGAAGAACGAGGCTCGGTGGATCGAGCGCGTCATCCGGTCCATATACCCGATCTGCGAGCGCATCTTCGTGTTCGACGATCACTCAACCGACGACACCGTGAGCATCTGCGAGAACTTGGACTGCACCGTTATTCGGTCGCCGTTCGAAGGCATCCACGAGGCTCGCGACAAGGATTTTTTGCTGGCTGAAGTGTGGAAGGCTGGCGCGCAGATTGGCGACTACTGCCTGATGGTCGATGGTGACGAGGCGCTCGACAGCCGCGATGTCCCGGCGCTCACGGATGTAATCATGGCGGGGCGAGTGACGGCAGGCACCATGCACGTCGTTTATCTCTGGGACCGCGAGGATCAGATTCGCGTCGACCGCTGGTATGAGGAGTTCCGTCGCCCGTCGCTCTTCCGTCTGACCGACAGAAACCTGACATTCAAGCGGACGGAGTACGGCGGAAACTTTCATTGCTCGTCGGCACCGGCGCAGTTGCTGGATGACGCTGTCCCTCTCCCAGTTCGGTTGCTCCACTACGGCTATCTCCACAAAGAGGACCGGGTTCGAAAGTTCCACTGGTACAACTCCATCGACCCGGACAACGACTTCGAGGACCGATACCGCCACATGGTCGTCGGCGATCTATTCCCGAGTGAATCGGTGTTCAAGTGGGCCGGTCCTCTGCGGGTGAGACCGCTATGATGTTGCACCGTTTTCTCTACTTGCTGATGATGCTTTGCGCTGGTCATGCACTCTGCGACTACCCACTACAAGGGCAGTTCCTGTCCTCAGCGAAGAACCATAAGAACCCGGTCGAGGGCATCCCGGCGTGGCAGGCTATGCTCGCGCACTGCTTCATTCACATGGGCATGGTCCTCCTCATCACCGGCAGCCTATCGCTGGCGATGGCCGAGTTAGTCATTCACTACTTCACCGACTACGCGAAGTGTGAAGGCTGGATCAACTTCTACGAAGATCAGGCGATTCATTACACGTGCAAATTTGTCTGGGCCTGTATTGCGGTCCGGCTGGTGAACCTATGAGCACATATCCATTCATGAGCCCGGGCACGATTGAGGGTCTGACCCCATACGGGAGCATCAACCTCACCGAGACTTCGCCGCAGCAGTACTTCACCGAGCCGATCTCGATGACAGAGATCAAGTCTTACTTGAAGATTCCAGATCGTTCGCCGGTTTACGACGCAGAGGACGAAGCTGAGCTGCGCTTGCTGATCACGGCAGCGCGCGAACAGGCTGAGATTTTGCAGGGTCGCGATCTGGTGCGCAAGCAGTGGGACTTGGTCTATGACTACTGGCCGTCCTATCGCGTCGCCATGCGCGCTCCGCTCATCACTGTCGACCTCGTGCAATACCGCGACTCAAACGGCAACCAGACCGTCATGAAATCTTCCGACTATGTCGTCGATGCATCCAAGGGCACCGGCATCATCACGCCGCCATATAACGTCACGTGGCCAACGTTTACGCCGTGGCCTTCGTCTGCGGTCCTGATTCGCTTCACCAGCGGCTATTTGCTCGATCATCCGTGGTGGTTTGGCCCCGGAGCACGCGTGAAGGTCGGCATGAAGCTTCTCATCTCCCACTGGTACAACAGCCGCCTTCCGTTCGAAAAGGGAGTGACTGATGCTTCGGAATATCCATACACCGTGACTTCGTGCCTGACCTATGGCTCGCTGGTGAGGGCGCGATAGATGCCGCAGCCTTGGCCAATGGTCGACCCCGGCGCGATGGTCCACGTGGTGTGGATTTATCAGAGCGTCACGGTCGAAGACGCATCCGGCACCTCGACAGAGTGGAGACCTCTCCTGAAGACATGGGCGCAGATCGAACCTGTAAGGGGAGCAGAAGTCATCAAGTCGGGACAGGACACGACGCAGCTCTACCTCACTCTCAAGATTTACTGGCAGCCAAACATCAAGGCGACCATGCGCGTCGACTCGCTGAACGGAAGCTACCTCATCCAGTCCATCGAGAACCCGGGCGAACGCAACATCGTGCTCATCCTGAACTGCCTTGCACTCGGAACCAGCCAATGAATATCACCGTCGATATCGAAGGATTGAAAGGCGTGGAGGATGCGCTGGCGCAGGCCGGTCAGAAGGTCGCCAAGCGCGCCGTGCGCAAGGGTCTGGTCGCCAGCGGCAACGTGCTGCTGGACGCCATCAGGCCGAAGGTTCCTGTGCTGCTCAAGGGCACGCTACAGAAGCGACCGGGTGAACTACGCGACTCGCTGGTGATGAAGGTAAAGCTGTCTCCCAAGGAAGAATCCGGCGTCGTCATCATCGGGCCGGAGTATAAGAGCGCCGAAGGCAGGCAGTCGCCGGGCGTCTATGGATTCCTCGTTGAGATGGGCCTGCACGGACCCGCGCAACCATTCATGCGACCGGGCTTCGATGAGGGCAGCAAACAGGCACTGACGGCGTTTACGGACGTCATGCGCATAGCGGTGGACACGCTCAAATCATGATCGAACTCGGTGTTGTCCTCTTAGTCAAGGGCAATGCAGCAGTGACCGCGATTGCCCCGGTTGGCGGGTTCTTCGCGCAGCTACCCAACGATCAGACCCTGCCATCGTGGACCTATCTCGGTGTTTCGCAGACGGCCAACTATGACCTCAAGGCGTCGTCGTCCCTGTTCATGCGGCGACTTCAGATCGACTGTTACGGGAAGACAGCTGCCGACTCAATTGTCTTGGCCAAAGCCATCGACGCGGTGCTCAACGGCTACAGAGGAACGTTGACCGACCCAGACCACGTCTTCGTCGATGGCTGTTTCCAGAACAACATGATCGATTATTACGACCCGGACAGCCGCTCGTTCCGGCGAATGCTGGAGTACCAGCTCTGGTTTACGACCAGCTAAAAATTTCACGCCGCTAAAAAAAATCACGCCGCCTAAATCCCACAACCGTTTCGAAGGAGAGCAAGACCATGCCAGCAACCAAAGCCAATATCGGATATCTGTCCACGTTCTCTGTAGGCAGCCCCGCCAGCCCCATTGTTTATTCTCAGATGGCCGAAATCAAGTCCATCAAGTCGAGCATCGCGTCCATCCCGGTCGTCGACGCCACCCACCTGCAAAGCCCGAACGCGACAGAGGAAAAGCTTCCCGGCCTCATCAGCCCCGGAACGGTCGATATCACCGGCAACTTCACTGGCGACGCTTCTCAGCTCACCATCCTCACTCTTGCGCAGGGGCGCACGGTGTTTCCGTTCAAGATCACGGCTCCGGTCAACAAGGGCACGCAGCTCTACACACTCACCGGCGTCGGCTTTATCTCGAAGTACGACGTTGGACCGTTCGAGCCCAGCACCCTCGGCGAGTTCACGCTGTCGATGGAGATCGCCGGAGCCGTAACAGAAACCGTTGTCTAAACAGGAGAGTAGCTTATGGCGCCACGCAAGAACATCGCCGACCGACTGATCCAGAAGGTACAGATACGACTCGACGAGAGAGACTGGCCGCTCGTTGTCACCCACAACATTCTCATCGACTGCGAGGAACTGACCGGCCTGAACGTGCTGACGGGCGAAGCAAACCTGATGCGCCCCTCGGCCAAGCTGGTCCGAGCCTTGCTGTATCTGTGCCTTCGGCGTGCGGGTGCCGTCTACACGCTCGAAGAGGTTGGCGACCTCATCACTCCGCAGAACATCGTCTTGGTGCAGGAAGGTCTGCTCAAGGCGTGGGCCGCATCGATGCCAGAAGTGGCGGAAGATAAAGACCCTACGAAGGCGGTCAACTAAGGCCGCCTCTCACATGGACTGAAGCATGGTCCATCGCACGATACGAACTGCGCCTCACCGACGACGACTGGTTGGAGATAACGCCGCGCATGTTGCATGAATTGCGCAAGCGTCAGATCGAACAGCTCCAGCGCGAGGAGCTACTCGTCGGCATCATCTCTTCAACCTCGGCAAACTTCTCCTTCTGTAAACCGAAGGAGCCGCTGGCGCCTGAGCTTTTCATGTTGCACCCCTTTCCTGCCGAACCAGACAGGCAAGTCACTGGCGAGGACATTATGGCCGCATTTATGCATGTTCCCAAGAGTCGCGAGGCTACAACGTGAGCGTCGTTGTCGGTGTTCTCACCATCGATCTGAAGGCTAATACAGCCTCGTTTTCTAAGTCGATGGACAAGATGAGCAGTCTGTCCGCGAAGACCGCGAACGATATCAAACGGTCGCTGGAGAAGATCACACTGGTCGGCGTGGCAATGGCTGGCGCTATTGCGACTGCGACCACAGCAACCATCAAGAGCGCCATCGACGCTGCGGACGAGCTTGGCAAAATGGCTGCATCTGCCGGTACAACGGCAGAGACGCTTTCGGTCCTCAGCTATGCCGCTGGCCTCAGCAACGTCAGCACGGAGGAGTTGGGCAAGGGACTGGTCAAGCTGAGCGCGTCAGCGTTCAAGGCGCAGAACGGCAACGTGGCCCTTCAGCGCATCTTCGAACGTGTCGGCGTCAGTGCCATCGGCGCGAACGGAAGGATCAAAGACTCCGGCCTCCTCATGGAGGAGTTGGCAGCAAAGTTCTCGAAGATGTCGACCTCCGGCGGCAAGACCGCACTCGTCGTTCAACTCTTCGGCAAGGGAGCCGCGTCCCTCATTCCTCTTCTCAACCAGCTCGGTGAGGAGCAGGCGAAGGTGACTGAAGAGGCGCATCGCTTCGGGCTAGTGCTGGGGACGTCGACCACTGACCTCGCGGAGAAGGCGCACGACAACCTCGACAGGCTGAACCTGATGCTCAAGGGGATCGGGTACTCGCTGCTTGGCGCAGTCCTCCCGGCCCTTGATGGCCTCCTGGAGAGGCTCGTCGAGATTGCGAGAAATGCCAACATCCCCGACCTTGCAAAGTCGTTCGGTGCAGGCGTCACGCGGGCAATCCAAGTGCTCGGCGATAGCATCGAGTTCGCCGTCACACATATCGGCCTGTTGAAGATTGCGCTTGCGTCGCTGGCTGGGATACAGGTGGCCAAGATCGCCATTCCGATTATCGGGGACCTCGCAACATCCGGCAGTATCGGCAAGATCGGCGAGGGCATCACGAAGATGATGTTAGGCTTCGCCGGTCTCGGGAAAGTCGTTCCACAACTCTCGACCTTCGCAGCTTGGATCTCCTACTCATCGAAGTTCGTCCTGCTGCTGGCACAGAGCGAAGGTATCGCGGCAGCTGCGAGCTATGTCTTGGGCGGTGCAGTGGCGGTCCTCACTGCCCCTGCCACCATCGCTATTGCGGCAATCGCTGGACTGGCACTGGTGCTCTATAAGTTCCGCGACTCGACGTTCTCCATCGGAGACTCCACCTACAAGCTGCGCGACACATGGAATGCCGCTTGGATCGCAATGGGCTGGGCGCTGACAGGGATCGGCAAACAATTCAATGCGTTCATCGGAATGATCAAGTCGCTATGGACCGGCCTGATAGGGTTCTTCGCTGACAACGCGGTCACGAAGGTCATCTCCAGCGTCTTCAGCTCGGCGTTCGAGTGGATACAGAGCGTGCTCGGGAAGTTGACGCCGCAGTGGGCGGTCAAGGCACTCGACGAGGCAAAGAAGCAACGTATAGCGAAAGATACTCCTGCACCACCGCCGCCGCCGCATGGACCACCTCCACCGAAGGGTGATGCTGGTCCAGATACTTCTGGCCTTGGCACGGAGAAGGAAGACCCGAGAAACAAGTTCCTTGCAGACCTACAGGAGCGGCTAAGCGAATCGAAGCAGACGCTGGCAGCTGCGGGTCTGGAGGAGCAGGCGCAGCGCAAGGTGACTGCCGCGAACAAGGCCAACAACGAGATCATGAAGCTTGGCCAGGAGATAGCCAAGCAGACCGGCGCGAAAACAAAGGACTATGCCTCACTCGTCGACCAGAAAACACAGGCGCTGATTCGCTCGACAGAGAGCACGATTTCAGAGGACGGTGCGCAGAAAGCTCTGGGTGATCTAATCCAAAACTCTGCCCGCGCCACAGCACTCAGCATCAGCCAGACCAACATGATGACGCAGGCGACCAATCAGGGCGCAGATGCGGTCATGCGTCAGAACGCAATCCAGCAGGCGTGGAACGAGCTTCGCACGAAGGGCGGAACCCTCGCGCAGATCCTCACTCGTTCGCAGGACATCTTCTCCGAGTCGGTGGCGAAGGAGGAGAAGACCATCAATGACAACGTCATCAGCATGGGGTATGACCTTGCAGCGCGTCGCCTCATTACAGATGCCACACTCAAATCGGTTGACGCTCAGGACGATGCAGCGCTCAGCGCGAAGTTGTATGCCATCGACACACAGATTGCAACAACGAAGGTGACTGAACTACGGGAAGCGTTGTTGAAGCAGCGGCAGGCCATGATCGACAGTTCTGCTGAGGACAAACTACAGAGAGCATTACAGGACGCACGTGAACTGCGGTCCCCGGCGGATAAGGCTCAGGAGCCGAAGGACAGATTGAAGGCGGCGGCAGAAGCAATGCGAACCCTGAATGGCGGGACGCTTACCTATGCAGAGAACCTTCAAGTTGTCGCCAAGAATCAGGAAATCCTCAACCAGCAGACCGATGAAACCATCAAGCTCCTTCTGATCAGCGGACGCGCCACAGATGGCGTGACAGCGTTCTTCCTCGATATGCAGCGGTCGGCCATTTCGACCGGCCTGATCGTCTATGAAGCGCTGCACAATGCGTTCCAAAAGGTCGGTGACAGCATCACCGAACTGGTGACCGGAGGTAACGCAGACTTCGGCAAAATGTTTGCGGATGTTGGCAAGCAGATGGTGAGGTCAACGGTTCAGAAGGGCCTTCAGGCTGGCCTGAGTGCGGTCGGAGGCGCACTCGGCATCAACATCGGCGGCACTGCGCCGGACGGCTCTCAGTCAAATCCTTTCTGGGTGAAGCAGGCAGACACCGATAAAGCCGTGAGCGCTATAACGGGTGCAGCGGGCATTGGGTCCAGCGATATTCTAGGTTCTCTCCTTGGCGTGTTTCTTCCGGGCCTTGCTACTGGTGGGCCGGTCTCGCCCGGCAGCGCTTATATGGTCGGCGAACGCGGACCCGAGATGTTCATGAGCGGCGCGCGCGGCTCGATCATCCCGAATAACAAACTCGGCGGCAGTTCCTCATCCATTGGCGACACCCACATTCATGTGGACGCTCGGGGTGCGAATGACCCGGCAGCGATGGAGGCCGCAGTGCAGCGCGGCATCCGCTTAGCGGCACCCGGCATCGCGGCGGGTGGAGCCGCAGCAGTCTTTGAGCGCAAGCGCAGATCGCCTCTGACCATGCGCAGCTAACCAAACACAGTAACTACACACACAAAGGGAGCGCCTTATGCCAGTTGGATTCACTCAAGTTTCTGCGTCCGCTCTAAAGGACCCGTCCGGCGCTTTGGTTGCGAACGCGACGATCAGCTTCTACCCGGTCAACAACGCGGGTTGGCCGATCTCGTTCAAGGCTGGTGGCGGCGGTCAGGTCATGTCAATGCCGGTTACAGCGCCGGTCGTCAATGGTGCGTTCACCATCCAGCTAGCCGATACCACGTTGACCACTCCTATCAACGTCGGCTATTCCGTCGCCGTCACCGACAATGTCACCGGTAAGAGTCTTCTTGGCGCAGGGTACGGGTGTGTGCAGCCATCAGGGACCACGTGGAACTTCGACACCTACAGCCCGAACCTCGCATCTCTTGCGCTCACGCAGTACGGGCCGCAAGGGGACTCAGCATACGCCATCGCGGTTGCTGGCGGCTTCGTCGGCACACAGGCGCAATGGATTGCGTCTCTAAAAGGTGTTCCGGGAGATGTCTCCGTGGCCACATTGGGGTTGATTACATCGAAGGCTGTCGCGGCTATATCGCCGAACGGAATCAACCTCTTCGATAAAAGCAAAACCGTTACCGGGGCACTGAGGGCCGATGGAACCGTCCAAAGCGCGTTGACTGGTTTTCAGACCTCAGCGTTCATCCCTGTTGGGGGCATTGCCAACATCATTCTCAACATCATCGCTTACGGCAGCACGGGCGCACCCGGTTTTGGTCTGTGCTTCTACAATGGCGATCAAACATTTCTCAACTGCTATTCGACCACGAGCACTCCGGCCAACACCCTTATCCCTATCCCGGCTGGAGCCGGTTGGTTGCGTTTCTATATGCCGGTCACCTCGGCGTCTGGAATAACGCCATTGGTCGATGTCAACACTGCGATGATGGCTTATGGAACCTTGCCCTCTTCGTATCAGGCGTTCGGATATGTCAATACGACCATTCTCAATTCGTCGGTTGCGATCTCACAATCTGCCACGCTGAATGCGGCTGTCGCCCTTCTCGATGCTTTGAGCCCGAGCGTTATCAACCTATTCGATTTCACAGCGATTCAGTTGGGCTACCTCAATCTAGGCGACCAGCTTGTCCCGGCTGCTCCGGCGTTTTCGACGTCCGCTTATATCAACGTGATGGGGCTTTCGTTCATCACGTCCAACATCATCGTTGACGTGGTTCCGACTAGTGCGAAACCTATTTTTTACAATCTCGACAAGACGCCGCTTGCAACGATCGATGCTCCTGTCGCGGCGGGTACGCCGATCCCTGTACCCGCCGGAGCGGTGTGGTTTCGCTTCTGGATAGCAACCGCGTCTGCGTCAGGCCGTCCTCAGTGGTATGTCCCATCGACCGTGATGCTCGTGAACGGCTCGACTCTTCCGGCCAGCTTCAAGGCATTCGGCTACGTCACGTCCGATCAGCTCTCGTCCGTTACGAAGCCTCTCGTGGGCAAAAATTGGATGCCGTGGGGCGACTCGATCACGGCGAAGATGTCCGGTCTCTATCAGGCCAATATCGTTGCGGCAACTGGTGTGACTATCCCCTCGCAAGACGCTCGGGGTGGTCGACGGGCCGATCAGATTTTCGAGATGTTTCAGGTGTCGGGCAGCCCCATCGCGACCGGCGATCCCGTCAACGGTCTATCGACAGGCGGGATTATAAACACGACTCTCCCGCAGGCTGCCGGGGATGGAAGCGTTGCCGTGGGTGCCGTGCAGATCAATTCGCCCGGACCTTGGCCAACCGCTGGACAGACGCTCGCTCAGGTCCTCGCGAACGTCGATATCGTGACAGTTTTCCTCGGAACGAACGATACGACGCTGCTGTCTAACCTTGGCGCTATCACCGATGCGGCGACGGCAACAACCTATTACGGATACCTCAGGGCAGCGGTGGAGGGTTTCCTGAAAGCGAAGCCGTCTATAAGGCTCGTGTGGGTCATTCCCTATAAGAGTGCAGGATTGTCCGTTACGAATTACCCCATCGTGGTTACAGCTATCAAAGCTGTGTGTGCGTCATATGCCGTGGCGGTGGTGGACTTGTCTTTAGTGAGCGGCGTCAATTCGCTAACCTCGACAACTCTTCTCGCTGATACGGTTCACCCAACAGCTACCGGGTCAAACAAAATGCTTGCGCCGTGCATAAAGGCTGGACTCTTGGCGCAAATGTAGTCAGCCATCTACCACAAGCTGTCTTTCCCCATAGGTCTACAAACTCCCTTGATAACTCCAATCACACTCAACGGCAATGCCGTGTCCCTTGTCTCTTTTCCAAGTGCGCCGGGACTGCGCTCGGTCGAGTTCTCGTTTACCGACTCTGTGGCAATCGTGACGTCGATCTTCACTGGACAGGTGCAGGCTCAGCAGTGGGTCGGTGCAGATCAGTGGACCGGGACGCTGACGCTACCTCCATTGACGCAGACGCAGGCCGACCGATGGATCGCCTTCCTGATGGAGCTGCGCGGCATGTTGAACCCGTTTCAGCTTGGCGACCCACTGAAGCCAACGCCGAGAGGAAGCGGCAAAGGCATCCCTGTCGTCGATACCGCTGGAAACGTCACTGGCGCGCAGGCTCTGCTCTCGCGCGGCTGGCCAGCCAATGCATGGGGTCTGCTGATGGATGGCGACTACATACAGGTCGGCTATCGCTTCCATCGGGTCGTCAACCGCGTCAACTCCGACGGTGCTGGCAAGGCATCGATTGCCATCTGGCCATCGCTTCGTGAGGCTCCCGCCGACGGACAGGCCATCATCCTCAACTCTCCCAAGGGTCTCTTCCGTCTGGCTTCGAATAAGCGCACATGGTCGACCGACGTGACCCGCTACTCCAGCATTTCCTTTCAGATTCAGGAGTATCGATGAGCAGGAATGTCAATGTCACGCTCCTCGCAGAGTTGGCCAAGCCGCAAATCTGCCCCGTCGTGCTGGTCAGCCTCACGTTCAAATCCGGTACTCGCTACGTGTGGAGCGGTGCCGGTCCGCTGGTCTGGAATGGCAACACGTTTCTTGGCGTTGGCACGCTCGGGAGCATCGGCTCGATCAGCGGAGGGATGGACGTCACAGCCAATGGGACCTCTGTCACTCTGAGCGGCATCGACCTGATCTATCTCGGGGAATCGATGACCGACATTCAGATCGGTGCGCAGGCGCAGATATGGTTCGGCGCTGTAGTGATTCCGAACACGATGGTCGGCGCTCCATACCGGATATTTCGCGGCACCGTCGATCAACCGTCGATCAGCGTCGACAAAGATAAAGTGAGCATCACCTTGGCGCTAGAGACGCGCATGTTCGATCTTCAGCGGGCACAGCAGAAGCGCTACACATCCGGCGAACAGAACCTCGCTCATCCAAATGACTCCGGCTTCGACTGGGTTGAAGCACTCAGCGCACAGGCTCTGCGATGGGGGATGTAATCGATGCAGCGTAAAGACCACTGGGACACACAGCACTTCGACGACTTCCTGCTCGCGCGCGTCACGATGGAGTTCGCATGGGGCACCAATGATTGCGCCCTGTTCGCAGCGGACGCGGTCGAGGCGATTACCGGCGTTGACATCGCTGAAGACTTCCGGGGCAAGTACACCACCGAAAAAAAGGCCTTTGCGCTGATCGCATCGCTGACTGGTGGAACGACGGTTGCCGACGCTGCAAGCTACTGCGCCGCGAAGCACGGTCTGGTCGAGCATGAATTTCCCCTGATGGCGAAGCGTGGCGACCTTGTCGTTGTCGAAGACGACTCGCGGCTGATCGCCGGAGTGGTGCACCTGAGCGGACGTCACGTCGTCGTCGTCGGTGAAGGTGGATTGAAGCGCGTGCCGCTTACTGCAATCAAGAGGGCTTGGGCGATATGAGCAAGGCTATCGAAGGCGCAGCTATGCTCGGCGCGGCGGTTGGGATGGGCGTTCTCGCCTTCTACAACCCGGCGCTGCTTGCTTCGCCAATGTTCCTGAAGTTGTGGTCCGCAATGGTCATCGGCGGCATCGGCCTCGAAACAGCCGCCATCGGACAGGCGTTGACGGCCAACCGTGGAATGACCATCTCCACGCGCCAGTCAGCGGCCTACCGGCAGATCATCTATGGAGAGCGTCGTGTCGGCGGGGTCGAAGTCTACCGCTCGACGACCGGCAGCCACCACGACCAGTTCAACTATGTCATCGTCCTCGCGGGACACGTCTGCGATAGCATCGTCGGCCTGTATCTCGATGGACGTAAGGTCTACTTCCAAGGCTCGGGAGTGGGCTGGACCGTTCGCAACGGTGTCGGCTTCGGCGGCAACCCGGACAACAATAGCCACACCGGGCCGGGCGGCAACACCTATAACTTTGGCGGCAAGGTCTACTGCGAGGCTCGCTGGGGCGATCAGGCGGTCGGTGACGTCATTGGCGGTCTCACCGCGAACGATCCAATCTGGTCTGCCTCTGGAGGCCGTTCTCCCTACCTTGGCGGCTGCACGTATGTCTATCTGAAGGTCCAGTACGATACCAACCTGTTTCCCGGCGAGCCGGAGATCCAGTTCACTGTGCGCGGCAAGAACGACATTCTCGATCCACGCACCGGAACACGGAAGTTTACGAACAATTGGGCGCTGTGCGTCGCGGATGTTTTAGAGAACTCACTCTTCGGCTTAGGCGACTTGGGCGGCGTCAACGTCGCGCAGCTGATCGCGGCGGCCAACGTCTGCGATGAGCAGGTGCCAATCGGCATCGGTGGAACGGAGTCGCGCTACACCTGCAACTGGGCGTTTGATTCAGGTGTCGCTCCGGGTGACCAGCTCAGTACCATGATGCCAGCCGCTGCCGGACGATTGAGCTACATCGGAGGCGAGTGGTACATCTGGCCCGCATACTGGCAAGGTCCGTCGTATGTCTTCGACAAGCGTGCTCTGACCGGACCTGTGCAATGGAATCCAAACCGCTCCGCGCGTGACCTCATCAACCGGGTCAGCGGAACGTATATCGCCGCGAGCTATCCCTACAACACGGTCGGCAACCTCTACGACTCGAACGGCTACTACGACGGCACGATGGCGAACACCTTCCCGTTCGGCTTCCAGCCCGCGAGCTATCCGCAGTACGCTGCTGACGTTCGTCACGGCTACGCTGCGGACCAGTACCTCACCGAGGACTTGGGGATCGAGCGACCGTTCGACCTCTCCCATAGTTGCGTGCTGTCCATTACGCAGGCACAACGGGTAGCGAAGATCACTCTCTTGCGCAATCGCGCGCAGGGATCAGGGTCGCTGCATATGAATCTGGCGGCGTGGGGCATGCAGGAAGCCGACGTCTTCCAGATGACGTTTCCTGAGCTTGGCTGGACCAACAAGGTGCTAGAGGTCGTGAAGCCGACTCTCAGTCTCGAAGAAGGCAGCGGAGAAGACGAGCCGCCGAGTCTTCAGCTGTCGTTCGACGTTCAGGAGACGCAGGCGAGTATCTACGACTGGAGCGTCGTCGAGGAGTTGACAGTCTACGACGTGCCAGCAGCTCCGCAGACCACACTGACGCCAGCGCCACCGACCAACATGAGCCTGACGTCCGGCGCGTCGACGGCAGTGATTCAGCCCGACGGCACTGTGCTGCCGCGCATTCGGGTGGAGTGGGATACGCCACTCGACATTCTCACCAAACAGATTCAGATTCAATACCGCAAATCCGGCGACGCTCAATGGATCAGCGCCGTTCCTGTCGACGTTTTGCTGAACTTCGCGTTTATCAACGACATCGTGGCCGGAGACCAATACGACGTCAGGATTCGCTCCGCACGTGCCAACGGTGCAGTGTCTGCTTGGCTTGAGATCGATCTCTACACCGTGAGCATCACGTCCTCATCGGTGGTCACAGCCGGTAATATTGGCTCGACCGACCTGCTCCCGAACGTTGCGAGGAACACAGCAAATAACGCGCACATCCAGACGGGAACCTATACACCCGGGCCTGATGGCGCTCCAGGCGTGTATGAACTAGAGATTTTTGGCCCCGGTGGTGAGGGAACAGATTGGACATTTTGGCAGGGAGCCAGCACGCGGATGTTCTCAGCCGGAACCATCCTGAACGTACCTGCCTCATCCGTGCTTGACATCAAAAACGTTACTGTCGTGGTCAACACATTGGACTTCGGCTCTTACAGTTGGTTCACCATTCTCACTCAAGCACTCAACGACGCTTATGTCATTGTGGGCACAATCCAGATGCCAACAGGGAGCTAAAGTTATGACAGAAGTTGTACGCAAACAGATTTATCCCGGTGAAAGATACATCAAAATCCTACTGATGGATGACTATGGCACAGGGGAGTGGGTGAATGTGTCCACGGGCGAAGACCCCACCACCATTGCAGCCACCGTGGAAACCGTGATCAACGACAAGATAGCCGAAATGGATGGTCGAGTCGCAGCGATGGAGAGCACTGCTGCTGCACTAAATATTGACCTTTCGGCGCAAAAGGTCGCCGGACAAGCAAAGAAAGACGAATTTAGGATTGGGACTTGATGAGCAATCCGACTGGCAATGCCACCACCGAGACACCCGGCACCGGGTCGACCGTCTCCACAGCTGACCAGTGGATCATGCGCGTGATGGACGAGCGCGACCGCTCCTACCAGCAACAGTTCCACGCGCAGGAGAAGGCCATAGAGGCCGCGTTCCACGCACAGGAGAAGGCGGTCTCCGCAGCACTGAGCGCCGCCGAGCGTGCCGTCATCAAAGCCGAGCTGGCATCAGAGAAGCGTTTCGATGCAGTCAACGAGTTTCGCGGAACGCTGACGGATCAAAATGCAACGTTTCTTCCTCGTCCAGAGTTTGACCGGGCTATTCTTGCGCTATACGACAAGGTGGACATGAATACCAAGCTGATCAATGATCAGATGGATGCGATGCAGACGTACAGGGACCGAACCTCGGGCAAGGCCGATGGAATGCAGGCAGGGTGGGTGATCCTTCTGGGGCTGGTGGGCCTCGTCGGTTCGCTGATCACGATTGTTTTGGTGCTGAAGAAGTAAGCGGCGGGGGGATATCGCGGGCGGGGCTGGGGCACGTCGGGGAACTTTCTTTTAGTTCTTCCTCGCGTGCCTTCCCCCGGTTGTAGCAGGCTTGGGAAAAGGGTTTGTAAATTGAAGCGTCTCGTTGCGGCATATATGTCGTGCAGGCATGCCGTCTGCGTTTGGCTCAGTTTCTAAAATCGCTGGTCTTCTGATTATCGTCCCACCCTCCTTGTCTAGATCTGTGTTCCTTCCGTACTGCTAAGCTGCGTGAACCTCAACAGATTTGTTCTTGATCCACGCCATGAGTTGCGAGCGTGGTGTGCGGATCATGCCTCCTTCGCGGAGTGCTGGAATCCGACCACTATTCGCGAGGTTGTAGCAATGCGCGAGGCTGCAATGGAGGATGTCTGCCACATCCCGCATGCGCAGAAGATCATCGTCAGGCGGGGCTTCTACTGCTGTGGATGGTTTCTTTCTGGTCATCGAAAAGCTCTTCCTTTCATGGGGCCTAAATACGGGAGCACGGAGGATTGCAATGTCTCCAATGCTTCTTATACGTGCTATGCTTCCACTGCTTATCATAATGTCACTTATATGACATAGGGCAGAAGCGGATTTTTCGTTCAGTATGTGGAAAGTTTTGAAGAAGCATTAGAAAGGATAGAAGCATGGGAAAAAGGGGAAACGGTGAAGGCAGCATATTTTTTGTTGAGGGGCGCGGTTGGCGCGCAGAGATAATTGTGGGTCGCAAGCCCGATGGCAAGCTGGATCGGAGGTCGAAGACCTGCGAACTCAAAGGCGACGCCAAGCGATGGCTCGATCAGCAGAATGAAAACACGCGGAAGGGAATTGCGGTTGCGCCAGCGAAGTTGACCGTGGCGATGCATGCTGACAGCTGGCTGCGCGAGATCGTCGCGGTCAAGGACCAGCCGAACACCTTCGAGTACTACGAGGGTCCGACCCGGCTGCATATCATCCCGGCCATTGGAAAGGTTCGGCTGAACGACCTGCGGCCAGACCACATCCGCAAGATGCTCAACGACAAGCGCGAGATGAACAGCAGGCTTGGCAAGCCTTACAGCCGCCGCTCCATCAAGGCCATCCACGAGACCATCTCGACCATGCTGGAATCGGCGGTGCGCGATGGCCTGCTGGAACGAAACGTCGCCAAGCTGGTCAAGACCAACGACGGCAAGGCGGTGCGCGAAGAGCATGCGCAGTTCGTTCCCCTGAACGCTGAGCAGAGCGCCCACCTGTTGCGCAGCATAGAAAATAGCAAGTGGCGGACCTTCATCATCGTGAGCATGATGTCGGGACTGCGGCGCGGCGAGGTGGTGGCGTTGCGCTGGCAGGACGTGGATCTGACTGGAGGGTGGATCAGCGTGCGCAATGAAATCCAGAGGGTACGGGTCAAACGGCTCAAGGTGCAACCGACCAAGCGTTTCTCCGGGGCCGGGTCGCGGATGGCTGCGCTCAAGACCGGATCGAAGTCGAGGCGGGACATTGAAATCTCGCCGTTGGTTCTGGACGCTCTGGTCCAGCAGGCAGAGCTACAGCGGGCGCAACGGACGAAGGCGGGTGGGCGGTGGAACGAACAGGACTTTGTGTTCGCGTCGACCTACGGCGACAACTTCCATCCCGATACCACGACCTCCGTCTTCGCCGAGCTGCGCGCGGCGGCTGGCTTGCCCGCCTCGATTCATCTGCACAGCCTGCGCCACGCCTTCGCCTCGGCGCAGTTGGCGGCGGCGGTCCACCCCAAGCTGGTGCAGGAGCAGCTGGGCCACTCCCGTATCGCGACCACGATGGACAAGTATTCGCACTTCATGCCCGGGGTGCGCAGCGTCATTCCGTCCACTATGGAAGCCTTCATCGCGGACGGGCACAAGGTGCTGGCGGCGCGCTCAGCGGCTGAGGAGGCGGCGCAAAGGGACGTCGCGGAGCTGGAGAAGATGTTCCGGCAGGACGGCGAGGGCAAGGCGGGGCGATGACCCGGCCAGTCCTCGCGGTTGCTGACGCGGTTTGCTTACCGCGAACCTTGCTTTTTCCGAAACCCGGTTGCTGACCGGTTCCTGACATTTGGGGTTTTCGGCCTTTCTGGGGGAAGGGCCGGAAGCCTCTAAGTATTGTGTTTTGTGGGGTTTGTATGGTGCGCCCGGAGTGATTCGAACACCCGACCTACTGGTTCGTAGCCAACCTTGCGACGAGTTTTCATAGACTTAGCAAAAAACAGGCTAACGTGTTTTCTTTTCCATGAGATACGCCACAACTCTTTGAAACGTTAGGATTTACACGCTCCGCGTCGTCACGTTTTGGCCCAGTAAAATGCTTCTTATGCGTCCATAAATTCAATAAATTCTTTTCCGGTTCCTGACGCGGTTCCTGACATGTTCCTGACGGATTGCCGCTGTTGGCCGTGGGCGCGCCGGGTTCCTGACCGCGCCCGTTTCCCCCACCCGGGGCGCGCCGAGGCCACACAGGGCAACGTGGCGCGAAGTTCAGCCAATCCTGAGCCAAGGGCCACCCGCCATCCCCCGCTGACCCCGCCTATACCAACCCTCCCGGAATGTCCCGAACACAAAAAGCCGACATTTCTTGTTCGCCTCCCGGCCCGGTCGATTCCTGAAAATAGAACTGTACACGTTAGAGTAATGTGTCTACGCTGGACAGCGTACCAAGCGGCTACCAGCCGCAGGAGCCATACCGATGACCACGACGACACGGACCACCTTCAAAGCAGGCGACAAAGTTAGAAACGTATACGGCGAGACAGGCGTGGTATGCGAAGTGATCGAGAACACGGTGCGGGTCTACAACGACAACAACACCGGCAACGCGCAAGACTGGCACGTAACGAAGACCTTCCTAGCAAACTAACCCTCAACCCAAAGCGGTCACCAGCCGCAGGAGAAACACAATGACGACGACGAAACGCAACGCAGACTTCAGCACCACCGGCGAGTACACCGTAACCATCGGCGAGCGGCAACACACCATCTACCGCGACCCCGAGAATGGATGGTGGTATGAGCAGGTCAGCGGAAAGCACTTCTCACAGTGCGTCCTCGGCTTCACGAAAAAGGAAGCGATCCAAGCACTTGAAGCAAGGGTCGTCGCGAACCTTGTAGAGACCGTGCTGGCGACGGCACCGGTCAGCAGCTGGAACCTTCCGGCACCTGCTATCGGTAACGCGCTCGACGAGCTAGACGAAGTCATAGCGAAGTTAGAAGCACGCACAACAACAGCGGCACCAACCGCAGGGAGAAACACGATGACGCAGTCAGACACCACAGAGGCGCAGGCAGCAACAATCACGGTCGACGCTGTGCTCTGGAAGAGCATGAAGTTCCTTATCGAAGGCTTGGCAATCATGGGGACGGTAAGGCTGAGCCACCCGGCACTGCATGGCGAAGTAGTCAAGCTGGCGCGGCTGACTGAGACCGTCGGCGGCGCGCGATGAAGTCGCTGGAGAAGTTCACCACCGAGGAGCTTGAGCCCTATGCGCTGGAGTGGCTGAGGCGCAAACGGGCAGAGGTGCCATCGCGCCCGAAGGTAGAGCGTCCGTGCCCATATTGCGAACGGTCGTTCGGCGCTCGTGAGTTACGCGCCCACACACCGTATTGCACATCGAAACCGGCACCAGTCACAGCGGCACCCGCCGCAGGAGATTCAAAATGAAGAAGCTACTCAGTTCCACGATTGCAACTCTGCTGTTCACGCTGTTCGCCGTGTCGAGCCTTCGCGCTGCCGACCATATTTGGATGGGTGGCAAGGTGGTCGAAAGCGGCTATACGAGGGGGCTCAGGGGCGACCGTATTCCTACAGTGACGGTCGAGATGCTCGACCCCGAGAACTCCAACCCCAACCTCCGAAGGATAACGCTGATCGTCACGGCGGCACCAGCAACCAACGCACGCAATATCGATCTGACCGTCGGCATGGAGTTTCAGGCCTATCGCATAGGCACTGGTTACGGCGGCCTGATGGTACAGGTCCAAGACCAAAAAGGACACACGAAAACAGAGCTTCACTTGGTCGCGGGCGAACTGTGAACTAATCCCGCCCGAACCCTGAAGCAGACAGCCAAACGCCCCCACAGCCTCGTGGGGGCGTCGTCGTTGGTGGGGCGGGGAATTAGGCGCATCCTCCAGCGTGAGCGCCACCAGCGGCCACGTGTCGGCGCGGTTGGCTACCCTCAAACCCACCAAGCCGGTATCAACCCGACCTCCAGTTCCGCATCCTCGTTTGCGAATTCTGGCCGTTCAAACATGAAGCCACCGCCAACCACCGCATAGGGAGCCACCAGCATCTTTTTCGTGCGGGGTCCGTATGCAACGACAAACAATGATTCCTCCCACGTCTCACGCGGCAGGTTGACCATCTCGTGGTTGTAGTCGGCCATGATCCGGTCGTATTCCTTTTTGAACATCGCGCTGTCGGCATAGTCGAGCTTGAAGCGCGAGCAGAACGCCTTCGAGTTCAGACGGCGAACGTCCGATGTAACTACGGCAGCCACCGCCGACACGTGTTCACAGAGATGCGAGAGGATTCCCATTTTCAGATACTTGTCCTGCATGCTCGACCATTGCAGCGGAACATCTGCAACCGATCCTCCGGGACCGACGATTTTGATGCTCATCCTGAAATTGTCGTCACCCGTCCCGAGCTTTCGCTTCTGCTCGATGGCTGCGGCCATTTCAAGCTGCATGAGTGTGCTGATATCAACGTTCGTCATTTCCCCGCGTGTTCCTTTCTCAGTTGCTCGACCTCGCCGAGAAGCCGCTTTGGGGACTCGCCCTTGTCCATACGCCGCAAGAGCCTGAGTCCTTCGCTTTCCTCCCACTTGAGCGAATAGTCCTCCCCGCGCCATGGCTCGCGAAACAGCGGATGCCTGCGCCGGTAGTCGTCGAGCACTGTGCTGTCGCCGTTCCAGATCGCGTCATCTGCTCGTCCAACGGAAAACTCGACACCGAAGTAGACCAGCCCGGTATTGAGCCACGTGTTGTCGATCACGTTGTCGTGCTCATCGATGTTCCAGCCGTGGTGGATGGGCAGTTCGATCTTTATGTCCGCAAATGCGAGACCTTCGACATAGCGCAAACCCTTCTGCGCGCCAAGCAGCATGGCGTTGGCGAAGCAGTTCTTGGGAGCGCCCTGCTTATACTTACCGCGCCACGGCGTCACCTCGTACCACCTGCCGTGTTCCAGCAGGAAGTGCTCGATGCCCTTGTAGACGAACTGGTCGGAGATCTTCATGGTTTCCCTGAGCGCCTTCATCCCTTGCATGTGGGCGATCATGCGCTCTTGCATCCCGGTCATTTGGAATTCCGATCTGTAAGACAGAGTTCGACGCCATATTCACCGACCTCTGTCTCTTGAGTGGAGAAGTAGAGCTTGCGCCCATTGTCCAAAGTAAGGATGGGGTCGGTGGACCACGGAGCGTCGTGCCTACCGGTATGAAACCTGCGCAGGTCTACAGCGATGATCTTGCGACCAATTAGATCGCGCGCCCTTATGCTCACATGGCCTCCCACACGTCTGCCGTGCCAGCCGGATACAGCTGCTTGCCGCCCTTGAAGTGGTAGACCAGCATGTCGCCGCCATCGGTGATGCGGATCTCAGAGCCAGCCGCGATCGCAGCCTCTGCGCGAGTCTTGGCCTCGTGGACCGTGATCTCCTCGTCGGGATAGACCGGCATTCGCCGGAACCATTGACCACCTGAGTGCATACCGTCATCGCCAAAGATGTAGAGACGGAAACTCTCACCCTTCACAGGCACCGTGTATTGCAGCTCGGTCAACTCCTCCTCTTCCACATCCGGTGGCCCGTCGACCTCAAGGAGAGTTCCAACCAGCGCGTCGCCGACGATTGGATCGTGCGCGCCGTACCGATACATGTGCGTCGCCAGAAGGTTGATGTGTTTGGGCTGCTCGCTGACCTTGCCGTTTTCGTCGCAGACTAAAAATTGACCGTCCTTCGTGCGAACGATCTCGATGTAGCCGCCGACGAGCGTCTGCAACTCCCCGAGGCTGAAGTTGATGCCATTGGCTGGTTGAATTGTTTCGATGGTTCCGTCTGCTCTATAGAGCGTTGCCATGTAGTTTCTCCTGCGCGCTGGTTGCCGCTGTGTGGGACACCATAGCACTTCGGCTAGATATCGGTGCCCTTGATGACTGTGTCGCGCTCCTCCGGTCGATTCTCCCATCCCCGGCCAAGCCATTGCAGAATCGCTTTGGGGTCGCGTAGTTCCCGGCATTTGGATTCGAACGCTTCCTGATCCGGTTCATAGCAAAACATGAAATCTGTGAGCGGTAGATACACGGTGTCGTTGGCAGCAGGGAGCCGCCGTAGCTGGGCGAGAAAGACTCCCTCGACAATGGCGGGATCGCTCTTGCTCATGCGGTCCAGAGCGTCGCCATGAAAGACGACAATGACAACCGACTTGCCGTTATGCGGTGCAACAATCAGTGATTGCATCCCTTCTCCCTCTCCTAATCCTCGATTGTGCCTTCGTGGTAGGCCACGGCGAGCTTCGCGGTCTGTCGTCGGCTCAAGCCCTCCGGCTCGTGTGGTTGCGCGGCACCCTCGGGCATATAGCAGGTGCAGAGGTGGCGCTGATGTGCGACAGAACCGATAAGCATCCTCACCCAGCACTCGCGATGAAACGGGTTGGAGCCACTATCCAAGAAGCCGTCCTCTCCCATCAGGATCAGCTCGTCGCAATACATGCACGCAACGTCGACCGGCGTCGGTGCCTGTGTCGTGTCGTAGTAGATTGGAGCGTCATACTGCTTCCCAAACCATGTCACCTGCATCACTGCTCCTCTCCGGGTGGCTTGTCGTAGCCAGACTCCACAATCTCGTCGTCTATCTTGGCGCGGAAGTCTCGGAACTCCTGCATCATGACAGCCGCCATCTGATCGCCTCGTTCGCCCGAATCTAGCTTCCTGCAAAAGTTCAATATCAGCGCGTCGGCCTCTGTTCGCGCAGCCATTAGCATGATGTTGTGCGCGATGCTCCGGGCTTCGCCCATCGAGAGCTGCGCGAAGATACCGTTCTCGTTTGAGAGTTGAATCTTTGGCAGACCGTCTACGTTCGACACAATTCCATTCACCCAAAAATCAGCCATAGGCTCTCTCCTCCGCGTGGTGGTTCAACCGGTTCTCAGCCTGCATGACGATGCTACGAATCACATCGGTATATGGTGAGCCGCTTCGCAGCCAGTCGGGTGATCGACGAAAGCTGTAGTCCTTCATGCGCTGGTAGATGATCTCGCAGCGGTTTACCGAAATGCCGCAACGCTTATCGCCCGTTCGCTTCTGCGTGAAGAAGGCTTGCACGTCTGGGGAGAACGCAATCAGCGATGGGAGGGCGATACCGTACTGAGGCCGGTCGGCCTGTTGCAGCGAAGCGTCGATCAGCGTGTTCATGACTCGCAGCACCAGATGGCCACCGTATCTCCCGCCGACGACGGGCGCGCCAACGTCCGCGCTCAATCGCGTGATGCCGACGCCCCATGCACCAGTCGCGTCAAACAGCTTTCTCCGTGCAACAGGGTCGTCCGTTGGGATCTCTACGCCGTCCCTCAGTAACGCGGCCATCGGCGCATTGAAGATGTAGACGTCCACTGGAACCGCGTCTGCGTAATAGCCGAAGCTCTCGAAGACCTGATGCAGCACGCGGCACGTCGCGATGCAGCAGTCCGGCGTGAACTCTTTGAGCATGGCCTGACGCACGACCGGCCTCAAAGCATGTAGCAAAACAGGAAGTGGAGGGCGGCTGCAATTCATATCAGACCCCGACTTCGAAGCAGGTCCTCTTGCTTTTGCCGCAGTTCGATTATTTCTTTCAGGATTCGTCGCGTCCTCCGGGTCGACAACAGAGTGAGGAGATTGAAGACTAGCGACACGAAGAGGAATATATCGGTGCAGATCGTGAGTTGATACATGGTCATAGCGGATCGAACCCTTCATCGAGCGCCGCACACAGCCAAGCCTCGATGTCATCGCGTGTCTGGATCACGTCGATGCTGGCCCGTAGCTTGCGCAGCTCCTCACCGCCATACCATACCGGCGATTGAATCCACTGCCGAAGATAGGCGCGCATAGTGGCTACCTGCTCAGCGTTCATATCCTTGCCGGTCAGATATGCCATGACGACCGGGTATAAGACGCCGGTGGTCTCATGCTGCCAGTACTTCGGGGCGCGCGGATCCTGCGCCATTATGTTCGATATAGCTTGTTGAAGTTTCGCGAGCGTAGCCGCATCCTTCATGTTGCCTTCGACGATCACGTTGGCGACTCGCTTCAGATTCGCCGGCACTTTTGCGCCTTCGGAGATCACTGCGATGATGGGCTTGTCGAGCATGATGGCGGCACCAATTTCGAGGCATATTTTTACATCAACTGAGCCGGTCACCAGCGTGATCGCAATGGCTGATTTTTCCATCATTGGAAGCATCTCTCTTTCGGCGCGCGTGAGGTAGGACTGAAGATTTGGATCGTCGAATAGGTCACTCTTCATCTGACGAACCCTCCTCAAGCGCCATCAGGTTGTAAAGCATCACGAAACACGAGGGACAGAAGATAGGTCGAGCCGCTGGATTGCGCTTATGTAGTTCCAGCCCCTTCGGGCTGATTCCAGTGAGGTCTTCGCAGACTGCGCATTGGACACAAATGGCACTCGGAAACTCGTTCGGCCAAGGACCAGCACCGATAGGAAAAGCAGTTTGGTCGTCAATGTCATTAGGGACAACCTTGCCGTCCGTGTTGAGAAACTTATCCCGCAGCGGGATCAGACCGTGTTCTGTGAGTCGCCTCATGCGCTAAACCTCCCCGAGATATTCATGCACCAGCACCTGCTTCCCGTTGTGGTCGATCAAAGTCCCGTCTGGCTGCCTGAAGGTCATAAACGTGATTGGCGGATTGATCGCTCCAGCGTAAAACGCCACTACGTCGCCATCGATGCTGGACACCCACATCGTCAGGATGACGTTGCGGTCCTCATAACTGATGAAGACCACCGTCCTCTCGTGCAATTCATCGACCCGTAGTTGCCGACCGATCTCTGATGCTTCTTTGGACATGCTTGTTCCTCATCTTTCATCCGTTTCGATTGTTCTTCAGGGAGACGATCAACATGTCTATCTGGTCATGAACGTTCGCCATCTCCTTCCGCTCTTTCGGCAGTAGCTTCATTGCCGCGATGCGTTGGTTCTCCAGTTCCGCCAGGTCCTTCTTGCTCTTTGCATACTGACGCAGTAGGGGAAATCCATTGTCAATGGCGGCCCCAACCTCGTCACGCGACGCCATGCGACCCTCTTTGTACCAAAGCGCCTTAGTTGGAGTGCCGATCTCGAAGAGGTAGCCGTTCAGCTCATGCACGACATTCCAGCTCCGAGTGATCCATACCAGCGTCACGCCCGGGTTGTGCTCCAGCATCAGGCCAGCTGGCTCCTGCTTGTCTGGAAGGTTATCCTCTCGCCGCCGCATCTTCGGATTGATAAGGAACGGACATGCACGCGCTGAAAATTCGGCGCACTCGGGATGTTGTGGAGGTTCAGAAGAGATACGGTTGACTGCGCACATGGGGCCGATGGTGAAAGCGACAAGCCGGTTCCCAAGCGGCTTGCCGCAAACCCAACAGAGCTTCAGTAGAACGCATCGATGTAGATTTCCGCGATTCGCCAAGCGGAATTCAGGAACACCATCAATCCATTGCACAAAGAACGGGATTGGATAACCACGAGTATCGACAGGCAGGTCGCGCATGTTGTTCGGGAGCGGGGGGAGTGTAGAACGCAGGTGCATACTACCTCTTCGAATGTAGATCGAGTAGAGGGTCCAGATGGGCCTATTTTGGTTTAGGTGCTCAATTGTGACGAGGCCGGTGATGCATACCAATCTCGTGCATCGCCAGCCATTTCCAGCGACCATGAGACGGTATATGGGCGGGAGGGCGGTCGCCGCAATGGGCGCATACAATCTCGCATCCGTAGTATCTACCGAAGCGTCTGACGGTAAAATAACTCAGCGCATTGCCGGGTGAATTGGCGCGTAGGGACATCATGCTCTTCCGCAAAATGGCGGCAGAACTCTTTGAGGGAACCGATGCAGATGGCATACGCGATGGGATCGAGCGAAGGGTTGGGGGAGGCATGATTGCCACCTTCGACTGCGTTGCTATGTTTGAGACTGCTGCGCTTCGTGACATTGACCGGATCTGACCTTTCGGCTGGAGTTGAGGGTTTCCCCGCAAGTTCTTTCTGCTGCTTCTTCAACGCTCTGAGGTCAGCGGTCGGGCTGACGACACCGTGATGGTGCCTGCGATGAAGACCAAGCATGCGGGTATTCAGAAACTTCTCAGGACAATCGGGGCAGATGATTAGAAGTGGAGCAGGTGGTTGTGGTGCAGATGTGGGAGCAGCTTGCTCCTTTGCAAGTCTTGCAGCCACCGTTGACTTTGCCGATCCTTGGATACCGTGACTTCTGAGGTGGCTTCCGAGACCGGTTTTGCTGACAAATAATCGCGGGCAGTGCGGGCACTTATGCTTCTTCGAATTGGAGTCGCTTGTAGTTTTCGTTGGTGTGATAGGTTTTTCTCTCCTTTCCGCAAACATTTGCACGTCACGAAATGTACAATTCGGCAATAGTACGCAAGGATTAGTGTTGCGTCAAAGCGATTTTGTAAATGTAAAAAACTTGTAAGTGGTTGTACTGCCGCCGTTACCGATAACGAAAACAGCCGTGGAGATGACCTTGAGTGACGATTCGGCAAGCCACATCGAACAGTTCCAGCAATATTGCAAGCGGATCGGCATCGACGCGATGAACCGGGTGCAGACACTGAGTCTGGGCGATGAGACCGAGTTTCAATACGGTCTTCTGCTTGTGATCCAGCAGCTGCACGAGCATCTGGGGCTGAGCATTTCTGCGCGCAAGGTCCGCGAAGAGTTTATGAAAGAGCTGGAGTCGACTCAAATTACGGAGGGCAGCACCAAGTGCAGAGGTTGATTCATTACTCGTCGAAGCCGTTGGGAAAATTGTGGTCCATCACCAGTCAGCCGACACCGGAATCTCACTTTGATAAGCCGTCTGGTTTATGGGTTTCAGCAGAGGGTGAAAACGATTGGAAAGAGTGGTGCAGCTCAGAGTCTTTTCACACTGAGCTTCTCGACATACCAAATGAGATTCACCTGAAACCTGACGCGAATATTCTGTGGCTGCGCTCGGGAGATCAGCTCGACGAGTTCACGAAGATGTACGGAAGAGAGAATCCGCTAGCCGCTTTGAGTCCGGGCTTGTTCCGTGAGCCGTGCATCGATTGGTCACGAGTCGCGCAAGATTATCAGGGCATTGTCATTTCGCCTTATCAGTGGTCCCGGCGCATGGAGAGGTTCACCAGCTGGTACTACGGTTGGGATTGCGCGAGCGGCTGCATTTGGAATGTAGAAGCGATTGACGAAGTATCGGTGCTCGAATCCACACTGCAAAGTGAAGAGGGATGAGCTGCCCGTCCTGTGGTCGCGATCATAAGCGGAGCAAGAATGGACCGTGCCCACGGTGCTATCGACGGCAGTATCGGAAAACTGAATCAGGAAAGAGAGCAGTGCGCAATGCCGACAAAAAGTCGATCAAAAAACACCCGGAGCGGAGGAGGCAAGAAGTCATCCGCTACCGCGAAAAGACGGGATACTACGTCCCGCTCGAACTCCTCGACCTCAACGTCGCCGTCAAGCGTCTCGACGCCACGGTGGAAGCAGCCGAGAACGGTTCGCGAGTTCGCCAGCCAAGTGAACGCCGTCGCCAGCAGAGTGCTGAACGGCGAGATCGATTTGGACGTAGCACGAACCTTCTCCGGGTTGGCGCGGGTGGTGGCGCAAAGCGTATCGAGTGAGGTCACCAGATCCCGATTCGCGAAACAAACGCCTGACATGAGCTTCGACGCAAATGATGTCCTTCTGGATGAGGAGTGATGATATTTAGAATGTAACCATGCCACCATCTTTCAAACGCGTGCTCGCCGTATGGCCGAACTGCGCCACACCCGACTGCTCGAACAAAGCGTGCGTGCGGCTCAACAGCAAGTATTGCAACCCCTGTACAGACCGCCTCAGCGCGCAAGGTTCAGCGCCGGTTGGCTACTTCTCTCCGCTCTGTTCGCTGCTTATAAAACAAGGTGACCAATGACCGATCCGAACTGCCCGCGTTGCCAATGGATGCTTCGCCGTGCTCAGCAGGTGTACAGCGTCCAAGGTGAACTCGGAACCTATCTCTTCGACGTCAATCTCGCTAAGCGTATGGTCCACAGCGTCAAGGGCCGCCCTACAGCCATCGTGCCGCCCGACATGCTGCGACACATGCTAGAGGTCAATGACGAGCACCATGAGGCGCATATCGATCACGTTGACCCATCTGTACCCGGCATCATCGGCCAGCGCCTCGGCGGGGTCTGCCTCATCGATGGCAATCACCGTGCTCGCCGCTGCCTGCGTGACGGCATCCCCTTCCACGCATACATGCTCGACTTGAAAGAGAGCAGCGATTGCATGATGCTCTCTGAGCAGATCGACTTCACCCCGGAGCTGATGGCGCGGGAGATCAGGGGCATGCTTCGAAACAATCAGCAGTGCGAGATGCTGACGACAGAGCTGACGCTTACTGAGGGAGAAGACCCGAAGGTGACTGAGGCGGCGTTGCGGTCGCACCTGACGCCGGAAGAGAACGCGCGGTGGACGATTTCATTCGCGAGGTCGTGATGAGCAACTGGGCTGATCAGAATGGAACGGCTGTCGATACGGATCTACTGAGAAAGCTCGTGAAGCGCGTCATGGACGACGGCCATATGATTCGCCTTCAGGCGTGCACGTTCGTCGCTGGAATGTTCCCCGGCAAGACGGGCTGGGATGTCCTGAGAAAAATCGAAGGTCGCGACGAGCTTCCGTAGAGCAGAAAGACCCCGGCAACTGGGAAGGCTGGGGAGCCTATAGATTGCCGGGGCCATCGCCGAGTTACGTACCGGCCCCGAGGTACCACCCTCAGACGCTTTGCTTACCCGGAGAAACTAGGGGCGCGGCGAAGCTGCTTTGATGTTTGTATGGTCTTTCCGCTTTTGTCTCCACTGAATGATCCATCCCAGTAGACCCAAGCAAAGAAGGACTGCCACCACAATGATAACTTCCGAGAGAGCCTTGGCGAGCCAGAACTCAATCATGTGCCACATTACGATGCCCGTTTTTCTTCTAGCCGCGTCATGCGCTCATGCAGTGCCACCTGATCGGTATGGACGATGTTGCGCAGCGACACCATCTCACCGTGCAAGTCTGCACGGAGCACGTTCATCTCTCCGCGCAGTGAGGCGAATCCCGCGTTCACCTCAGACCGCAGCGTACCAATCTCAGACCGCAGTGCGGAGTTCATCTCAGTACGCAGCGAATTCAATCCGGCGCTCATCTCGTTGCGCAGCGTAATCAGTCCATCATTCATATCCGTGCGCAATGCGGTCAACCCAGCATTCATATCGGTACGGAGCGAGCCGACCTCACCGCGTATCGTGCCAGCCTCGGCGCGTAGGGATGAAGCAGTGAGGAGGTTGAGGAGGATACCGGCGAGCACCAAGAATGATGGGATGCCGACTGCAAGGTAAAGCTGGACGTTTGTCATTGTTTGTTTCTCCTACCGCTGGTTGCGGCTGTTGATTCTGAAGTACTTGTTCATTATACGATATGGCGTCAAGTGCCCCGGAAACCCTACAGAATCGACTCTCCCAGATAAACGAAGTGTTGCCCCTCCTTCGACCACTGATACCAGCCAGACGGAGCACTGTCATCGCTGACGCACTGCCAATAGAACGGCGTCGTCACGCGCAACGACGGTGGAATCTTCTTGAAAACCCTATCCTCGATTTGCCTCTGCTGCTTCGCCGTCATGACCGCTCCTCGCAATCGTAGTAGACCCAGAGTTCCTGCTTCTTCACTTCTGATATGCCAGCAGGAGTGCAATCGTCGACGGCACGGCATGCTTTCTCAACCGCATCGCTGACGTCCGTCGCCAGTACGTTGATAATCTCCGATGCGATGCCGTGCCTGATCTGCCACAGGTAAAGCCCAGACAGCTTGCTCATCATCGTGCATCCAGAATGGGCTGCGATTTACTTCCGTTAGAGATGAACACGCACTTAGAAGCCTGACTAAGGCAGACCTTCTCCTGCATGTGAATCTGTTCAAGCTGGAGGTATTGTTCGGGACTCATGCTCATGGCATTGCGGAATGCATTGTCTGCCTCAGCGCGACTCATCTCTGCGGCCTTGCGTGAATCCTCCGCGAGCTTTCGCTGCTGCTCAGTAAGGACACGCTGCTCCTGCTGTGCGGTCTCGATACGCTGATTCTTGATAGAGTCTGGTGGGTTCGCCTTTCCGACTGTGACCTGAACGAGCTTGACGGGAATGTTGGCTGATTTCAAATAGGACTCCATTCCCTCGGTGATTTCTCTGTCAATGGCATCAATCGCAGTGGTGGAGATAGCTGTTTCGTTCATGCCATGCTTGCGTACCGCTTGACGAACGCGGTTTGAGAACTCGCGCTCAACATTGTTTCCATACCATCCCTCACCAAAGCGTCTGATCAGATCCACACTGTCAATCACCTGAAGGCGAATGACCGCATCGAAGTCCAGTGGCACGCCATCGCTCGACATCAGGTCATCGAACTTCACATGCGCCTGAATCGGCTGCATCGAGACATAGATGACGTCCGTTGTCCAAGCTGTGAACGTGAGGCCGGTATGCACTGGCTCCGGGTCAATACCTCCGTGTCCGAAGACCCAAGGCTTCTCAACCAGCACGCCCTCATATCCAGCGTTGGGCGATGCTGTGCTACATCCGGTAAGTGGCAGGATTGCCAAAATTGCGACGAGTAGCGCCAGTGTGTTTCTGATCTTCATCGTGAGACCTCTCTCAGCAGCTCGTGTAGCGGAATGAACTTGTGCATGTCAGCGTGACCGTCCCAGCGCGCGGCCCGCCCGCAGAAGCTGCCGTCGTCATCGATGTGGAAGCACGGCGGTCCACCATTCGCGACGACCTGGCCCCAGTCCATCGCCTTCGCTGCTTTCAGGATTCGCTTCTGGTTTGGCATCGTCTTATCTCCATGCAGAGGGTGAGCAGTCGGACACGGCAGTGGTGTCACTCGCTACGCGCACCTCAATAGGGTGATCTTTCTTCGCACGCTGCAAACGATCAATCTCTGCGGCGATCAATGCTCCGGCCTTCGTGAGCATCCGCACCTTGGTTCCGGGCTTGAACCATGCGTCATCAAACATCCAGAACTGATTGAACCATCCTCTTTTCACCGCAGGCCCATCGAAAGTAGCCTCCAGCGCATAGGTCGCCGCAGCCGCAACCAGCTCGCCTGCATCGTGCTTATCATCGTGCTCCGGCGTCCATTTCTCCACATCTATCTGTCTCTGCCGCTCCGCTTGAATCAACTCAATTCCGGTCATGGCTACTTCGCCTCGTCTTTGATCTGCTCCAGCTTCTGAGCCGTGTAGCTGCGCTGTGAGTCTGCGTTGGCCGCGTTGCCGAGTGTGAACACGTCTTTCACTACCGCCACCGGAAGCGTGGCCACGTTGATCGCCGTCGCCACCATCTTTCCAAAGAGTCCCATGTCATTGCTCCTTCACTGCTAGTTCTCGAAAGCCTCAACCTCAACGTTGATACCTGCCGGAAGCTCCAGCTTCATCAGTGCCTCGACCGTCTGCTTCGTCGGTTCGATGACGTCAATGAGCCGCTTGTGTGTGCGCATCTCGAACGCCTCACGTGATTTTTTGTCGCCGTGCGGAGACCGCAGTACGCAATACTTGCCGCGCACGGTCGGCAGCGGAACCGGCCCCACCACCACTGAGCCGGTGCCTTTGGCAGTGGCGAGCACCCTCTCTGTGGCTGCGTCTAGTTCCCGATGGTCATACGCTTTCAGCCGAATCCTCAATCTTTGTCCTACCATGCGTTCCTGCTTTCCTCTCTGTGTGTTTTCAAAGGTGGGGAGAGTGAGCCAGCGCAGCGTGCGTGGCTCACTCCGCTACTATCCCGGTTACTGGACCACCGCAGGAATGGGCTTGCCGTAGCCGTCACGCTTGACGCCGCCACGCTTCGCAGGCTTCTCCTTGACACGTGCCGCTGGTGCCGCTTGCTGCTCGTCCTCATCCTCTTCGTCGTCGTCCTCGTCGTCGTCGAGCGGCTCAGTCTGCGAGGGATCGTTCGGCTGCACGTTGGGATTGACGTCGAGTAGGCTCTGCTGCGCAGCTTCGTAAAGGACGTACAGTGACGCGTTGAAGTTCTCATCTGCGAACGCGAGGAACTTGCCGGTGCGCGGCAGATACGCCGTGAACGTCAGAGCTATATCCGGGTCATCCTTCTCTTCGCGCTGAATCTTGAACGAGCACATCCGCACGCCATCGAAGGTGATCAACGCTTCCTGATCGCCAAGCGGCAGCTGGTCTTCTGGCAGGCCGAAGACGCGCAATATCATCGGATCCAACTCCATGTTCGATGAAATCGGGCTCTTCAAAGCGAAGTCTGGCTTGGAGATATCAACGAACGGACCCTCCACCCATGTCGGCATGCCGACGAGCTGTTCGCCTGTCAGCGGGAGTTTCATTGAGAGTTTGAGCCGCTTCTCTCCAGCGGCATTGCAGAGGATGGTGGCTCCATCGATGAAGGTTTCCCGCCGGTGTCCTCTGAAGAAGGTGTCGACATTGCGCATGTTGCTTTGTCCTTTCTGGTTGTGATGAGTTGAGACAGGATGGTCGTCTCAGCTTCGCTAAGAAGTAGCTCGGCCTTCGTTCCATCAACGTGATGCTTGGTGATACACAAACTCATCGGAGCGCCTCGTTCGAGGCTAGTCAAAACCCACTCCATCTCAAGCTTGCTGACGACTAAATCCATCGGTAATTCTCCTTAGAAAAAGTCCAGTTCCTTGGTCGCAGCGACCGGCTCGACTCGCTGCGGTGGCTTCTTCTCTCCGGGAAAGTGACGCTGACGTATTCCCATCGCGCCAGCCCGCAGCCGCTTTTTGATATCGTTGCGGCCCGCCGCAGAGATGTTTGTATCCATGAACGCCATTAGCAGAATGAAATCATCAGGTGGCATCGCGCCCTTCAGCCGGTTGCAGTCCTCACAACAGTCGACGAGGTTGTCGAGGCCAACACCGCCGCCAAGCTCCAGCGGCATGTAGTGGTCTGGCTCGAAGCTGAGGCAATCGATGGGACGCGGACAGTAGAAGCAGCGCTTCGCCCCAAGTCCCATGCGCTCCATGACCCATGCGCGGAACTCTTGCAAAGTGAATGGCAGTTCGCGTTTCGCGCGTCGTACCTTGCCTTCACGCTTTCCGCTCTTCCACACCTTCTCCTTCAGTCGTTCGGCCATGTGGCGACGCTTGAGGCTGGTGCTGTCGTTGAATTGTTTGAGGGTGATCATGTCCGCTGTATTGTTTCCTGTGCCTTCTGCATAGCCATCCCGAAGCTAACGCCTCGGCCCCAGCATGACTGTACGGAGTAAGGGAGGAGCGCGCGCTCCAACTGGTCAGCAAAAATTCGGGACTTCTTTGCTAGTGAGGACGCACCTTCTACGTCGGTGCAAGTTTCAGCGATTGCGCCAAGGATCATGAGCATCGCTTTATCTTTCTTTGCGCCTGCGCACTGCTTCAAGACGTTTGAGAGGATGGTGTTCTTCTCTACGATCACCTCAGCGATCTCGTCGACGGAAGGCTTTTGCTGTCCCCTGAGCACGCAGATGCACCGCGCAATGCTGGCCTCAATGGGACTGTGCTTGCGTTCGGTTCGACGTGTAGACAGGTCGCGCGAAGACTGTGGTCTCCCCCTGTCTATTACGAATGCGGTCTCGGCTGGACTCCCGCGACTCACTCGCATGTAGATCGATACACCGGAGTGAACGATAGCCCATAACCGAGTCTGGCCAGTGAGAATGTTGCCATTCGGGTCAAGGATGATTCCTTGCGGATGGAGTTGCCATTCTCCACGTCGCATAATTTGTGCGAACTCATCGACTTTGTTCCAGTTCACAGGTCGATTAGCCGCGTTTCGCTTGAGCATCTCCTTTGCGTCGTCAGGAGAGATAAGCTCAGTCGTGTCAGTTATCATCGGCACCTCTGAATTTATGCGGATTGCATCGCTCGTTATCAATGCACGTCTCAATGCGCGACCTTTCATGACGCCACCTCCTGCACCGCCAGCTTGATTGCTAGGTCCGCGACCGCATCGAGCGTACCGGCATCCTTGAGCGCCTGAATGTCTTTACAGAGGGAGATGAACGAATGCATCCTCGCCATCTCTGCGTCATAGTCTTTCTCCAGAAAGAACTGACGCACAGTTTTTAGCCACTCCAGTGTGGAGTTCATCTCGCGTTCGGTCGTCATGCGTGACTGCTGGATTTGTTTTGTTATGTTGAGTAGCTCGGGGATCAGAAGCTCTTTCATCGCACTGACCTTGTTCCAAGCTGCGTTGAGGGCCCTGACTGATTCGTCTACTTCCGAGTTCGATTGCCGAAGGAGTGCATTCATCTCTTCAATGGTCATAGTCGCCGCCAATATTGTGATTACCGGGGTTGAGATCCGCGCATCGCGATCATGGAGGTTTTGGCGATTATTCGCCGTCGCGTAAAGTGTTCTATCGGATGGGTCATAAGGGCTCTGACAATTTATAAGGTGTGTCGCTGTCACGTATGCCGGGTGCTGATTTAGTCGTCGTCCTTCCTTTCCGCGAAGTACAGCTGCGCGTTTATCTTGTTCCGTTTTCATAAAATTCACCCGTCCATCCGGTTCGAGAGTGTTTGACGTTCGGCAGTTCGTGCTGAACTCCCGGTCCGTTCGTTTGCTTTTCGAATGCGACGCCATTGAGAACCTTCTTTGTCGAGTACCCTTACCCTTTGGGATTGCGGAACAAGTAGATGAACAGGACGACGATCACAAACACGAAGACGACCTTCAACTCATCCATCGTCGCCTCCCTGATGCTTGGCCTCCGCGAGTGCGTTCCGACTGGTCACAGCCTCATGGCCATCTTCGAAGCGCACCATGCAGCTATTCATCGATCCGCGACACAGCACAATGCAGCGCTGACCTTTGCGGCCCATTCGGTTCCAGCGATAGAGGTAGACCTGTGGAGCATTCATGTCGTCACATCAGTCGCGGAGATTTGGGTTGGGCATCGAGCGTGCCCTCCATGAGGTCAAGGATTCGCAACACATTGTTATTGGAATCTCGGGCGGTGTTAAGCATGTCGCGCTGGAGGGCCGTAATTTTCGTCATCCAATCAAGGATGAAACTTTCGAGGACATCTATCCGCTTGGTGAGGCTCTCCACTGTTGGCTCTGCGCTAGATTGCGTGATGGTGGGCTGGTTCATTGGTATCCTCCGTTGGTTGCTCTTCCGTTGATAACTTGCGGCGCGTCGTGTACAGCTCCGTCAGTGCATCTGCGAGCAGCTTGGTCCAGCCGGGGCAGTGCCCGAACTCTTCCGCCGTCGCTCGTATCACCTGTTCAATGCTCTGCATCTCTGCCATCTCTGGACCCCGCTTTGCTGATCAATCGAAAACGTCGTTTTTGTGTGGCATTGCATACTGCACGGCTCGCGGCTTTGGGGTGGGTCGCGGCGCTTGTTCCGAGAACGTCCGCTGCTGGCTCCCCGCCTCAAACATCAGCCGCTCGTTGTACCGGACTTCGAACTGGCCGGTCTTGCCGTTGCGCTGCTTGGGGATGATCATCCAGCCGTCGTCTTTGATCTGCTCGGTCGACTCTTCTGACTCGCGGTGGATGAAGACCACAGTCGACGCTTCGTACTGGATATCCCCGGACTGGCGCAGGTCGCCCAACGTCGGCGGCGCGTTCCTTGCCCTGCCACCCTTGTCCGTCAGCGAACTCAGCGCCACCACCGCGACGTGTTCCTTCTTCGCAAGGTTGGCCAGCTTGACGGCGGCATCGCTGACCTCGATGTGGCGGTGTTCCGGCTTCGACAGGAAGTGCATCTTTTGCAGGTAGTCGACGCCGAACAGCCGCGTGCCGTTTCGCCGCTTGGAGATGCGCGCGCGTGAGATGAGCTGGCTGGGGGTGATGTTGCTGTCGTCGTCGATCACCAGCGGCCAACCCGACACCTCGGCCATTGCTTCGCGTAAACGCCCCACGTCGGCGCTGTGCAGGAAGGTGGGGTGTGTGAGCAGGTGGAACGGCAGCGACGCCACGGCAGCCCAAACGCGGCGCAGTATCTGGCCTTTGGTCATCTCCGGCGAGAAGATGTGTGCCGGAACGCGATCCATGCCGCACTGCACAAGGGTCTGGATCAGCGCCGACGACTTCCCCTGCCCCGGCTTCCCGGCAATGACGGCCAGCTCGCCCTCCACCCAGCCTCCGACATTGGCGTCAAGCACATCGAGGCCGGTGGGGATGCCGATGAAGCTCTTGTTCGAGTCCCGCTCCGCGATGATCTTCTCGAACTCCCGGTCGGACGCCTGAGCCAGCGTCACCGTGTGGACCGCCTCGTTCTCTGCGCTGATCTCCATGAGCCGCATGTCGGTGTCAGTCAGCAGCTCGTCGGTGCCGATGCTCTCGTCTTCGGCCAGCGTCACGGTGTGGTCGCACAGCTTCATCAGGGACCGGCGTTGCGACCTGTCCTTCACGATCCGCACATACGACTCGATGGATAGGCGACGCGGCAGCCCTTCGCTAAGGGAGGCGAGATAGGGAACGCCGCCGACAGCGTCAAGCTCGCGGTGCTTGCGCATCTCCTCGGACAGCGTGACGATGTCGACGACCTTGCCATCGGAAATCATCGCGGCCATCCTCCCGAAGATGGTCCGGTGTGAGCTGAGTCCGAAGTCGTTGTATGTGATCGACTCTGCTTCGTCGTATGCGTGGCTATCCACCAGAATCGCGCCAAGCACCGTCATCTCGGTTCCGTAGTTGTCGACCGGGCTTATGTACCGTTCATGGTCAAGCTGTTTCATCGCGCCTGCTCCCTAAAGTTGCTGTTCATGGCGACGCGGACCGGCTTCGGCTTCGCAGCGCGGTCGTAGTCACCCTTCAGGATTTTGGAAATGTTTTTGTCATTGGCGATCAGGAAGTCCAACGTCACCCGCCAGCTGCGGTCGTTGTCGCCTAGACAGAAAGGGGTCGCATGAACTTTTCTGATCACCTCCCGGAATTTTTCTGGCGTCAGCCCTTGATGAATCCGCACTTTGAGTTTCTGAGCGCGGCTCTCGACCAGTGGTACATCGACGGCTGGCAATGTTCCTCGGTGAGAGTTCCAGTACACCGCGTACTCATTTGGGGTGCGCTTCGGCTCAAAAGGATCTAGCCCAAGCAAGGTCGGGGGATCGTCGACGGTTCCCGTCGACAGTGCCGTAGGCACAATAGACTTTGCTTTTGTACTTTCTTTTAAAGTCTTAATCTCTTCTGTTAAAGTCTTAATGGTTGAACGTTCTTTCAGCGGCTGTTCAACGGGTGTTGAACGAGCGTTGAATCTGGCAGCTGCACTCGCTTTACCAGCGGCACTCGCTTTGCCGGATTTCTCCGTGACAAATTGAAGGTCCCGTTCGACCCTATGATGTATCCATTCATCAGCTTGCACGTCGAAAAACTCTGCGATCACGGTGCGGTTTTCCTCCCACTCTTGCGGTGACATTCGTGCAACGAACGCTAGACGACCGTCGGCGTTGCTGAGCGGCTTTCCGCGTTGCCAGTAGTTCATCAGCAGGAGGAGGTAGGCTCCGTGCTGAGCAGCATTCAGGTGCGTCGTATCGGCTAGATACTCGGCCACGTAAAGCTGCATGTAGGGAAGAGCGGCCATGTCAGAACTCATCGAAGGCTGCGGGCTGCACAGGTGGTTGTTGAGGTGTTTTTGGTGGTAGTTCGCCGCCATTGTCGCGGGACTTCAGAATCCCTCCGACGTATCTGATTGCGTCGTATGAGTTGTAGAAACGACCGACACGGTAGGCTGCACCGGCTCGCGTGATAGATATTTCCAGCTCGTCGGGACCATACCGCTTGACCCAAAACGTGAGCTTCACGGGGTCCGGCGGCGGCTCCATAAGATAGAATCTCCACCGTTCGCGAAAGTGCTGGCAGACAAGCTCGATTTGCTTATTGGCCTCTCGTTGCGTCTTCAAGAACCGCTTCATTTCTGCGGCAATCTGAGCCTCCCGAAGGTAAGCAAGGTCCGCGTCCGGTCGTGGCGCAATATTCGAGAGTACCTTTGCGGCCTTACCTCGGTTGCAACCGAAGCACGCTGTAATGAGGTTGATCGAATCATCTGTCCCGCCTTTGGATACGGGGTGCACGTGGTCGACTTCGAGCACGACGTCGGGCGGGCGATGGCCGCAGTATTGGCAGACAAATCCATCTCTAGCGAAGATCTCGAAGCGGAGCGATGTGCTCACCGGCATGTGGTCACCACCTCCTCAGCCATCGGCGTAACCGCGTCCACTTCGAGCGCTGTGACACCGTTGGACTTCGATAGTGTGTAGAACGCCGTGCCCGCCGCTTCAAACGTGCCTGCGATGCCGGTCGACGTCATGATGGCCTGCTCCAGATCCGATTGCAGGAACGCCTGCGCAAGCGTCCACTTGTCGTCCTTGTCGAGAATGTCCGCGCCGTCTGCGACGAGCAGACGCAGGTTGGTCCAGTAGGCAATCGCCATGCTGAAGGCAATGCCGAGCCGGTATGACTCAGAGGCGCTCAGTTGGTTGGGACTGAGCATCGGGCCAACGAAGCCGGTCTCTGGGTCGGTCTCCGTGATGCGCAGCGAATACGGCTCGATGGTGAAGCCCAGCGAGTATCCCCATTGGTCGAGCACGCCGTTGACGTGTTCCGTGAACAGGTCCAGGCGCTCCGCGATTAGCTTTGCCTTGATGCCACGAGGACCGAAGAACACGAGCAGCTTTTCGAGTTCGGCGAGTTGAACCTCTGCGCGCTCGCGCTCCTTCACTTGCTTTTCGTATGCCGCGTGCTTGGCTTCGAACGCTGCCTTCGCGACGAGGGTGTCGGTAGTGCTGAGAGAGTCGAGCCGGTCGCGCAATCGTCCAAGCTGGCCCTCGGCGTCACGAACCACCTGCCGGTTGGAAGTGTCGACCGCCAGCTGCTTGGAGCCGACCTCCGCGTCGATGGATGACTTCAACTCCTTCTCCAGTCGCGTGATTGTTGCCTTCGATTCGGTCTCCCGCGCGCGGAAGGGAGCGAAAAACGCTTTGCTCGCCTCCGGTGTCAGCTTCGCTTTGCAGGTGGGACACACGGCGTCGTCAGCATGGCTGAGCGTATCCTCGATCCGCGCAAGGTTGTCACGCTCGGCGATCAGTGTGAGGCGTATCTGCGGCTGTCGCTCTCGCAGCTGTGCATTGAGTTCGAGCGCCTTGCGTGTCTCATCGTTCAACAACTTCTCGCGGAGCGAAGTCAGAGGACGGGCGATGCTTTCAATCTCCTCATCGAGGGCACGACGTTTCCCGGCCAGCTCTGCGGCCACCGTGCCGTTGTCGCTAACGTCGGTCGGCTCCGGCTCGACGATGGCCTTCAGGTCGCGCAGCTTGCGATTGACGTCGGTACGGGCAGCGGCGATAGCCTTGTAGGTTGCCTCGATGGTTGCGAACAAGGAAGGACGTTCGACGACGGATAATCTGCTGCCAGCAAGCCACTTGTTGACCTCCGGTTCAAGCTCCAATTTTGCCGGCAGAAGCACGCGAGCCAGCAACGATGCCTGCTCGTTCTCGCTCAGCCTCATGAAGCGCCACGCATTGAGCGTCGCGTTGATTACGTCCGGGGTGCCGATATTCTCGGCGATCCACTCCTGAGCCTGTTTGCCAAGCATGATTCGTTCGTTCGTAGTGCCGACGCCGGTCTGTACCTTGAGCGTGCGTCCGGTGCTGCGGTCGAGCGTCAGGGTGATAGTGACGGTGTCGCACTCAAGGATCACAGTGCCCGTCTGTTGGCCCACCTGAATGACTTCCTCATAGCCCTTGCCAGCTTCATCGGTGACCGCGCAGCGGCCAGCCAGCACCATCTCTATCGCCATCGCGACCGTTGTCTTGCCGGACTTATTCTTGCCGCGAATGAAGCTGACGCGCTCGAACGGGATGACGGTATGGCTGTGGCTGCGGATGTGCTTCAATATGACCCGGTTGATCTTCATCGTTCGCTCCTCATCTCTCGCTGTCGCCGTATGCCTCATCCGGTTGTTCCGGGTTGGCTTTGGTGATTTTGAAGCTGGTCGTCTCCTTCACCAGCTCGATATCCGTGAGCGCCTGATCGAGCAGAACGCGCTTCTTGGCGTGGCGCAGGCTGGCGAGCGACGTCTTCGACACGTTGGCCTTGAGTGACAGGTCTTCGCCGGATTCGTCGAAGTGTTGCTGCAACACAGTCAGTGTCGGGAGCAGCGGCAATGTGCGCTTCTCTGTTGGAACGAAGCTGGCTTCGTAGACCTTGCCGTTATCGTCCTGCGTCGTGACCGGCTCAAATCGCGCTGCGCTGCGGACAATCTCCGTACTGCCCTTGAGCGCAGCGCGCAGAAACAGGATGTAACGCAGGCGATCTGAGGTGGTCATCGTGGCGTATGGGTTCCACGCATTCACCTGACACCGCATCGTGCGCAACAGCGGGCAATAGTCGCACGCCTTGCCGGGGATAGCGCGTGCCAGCCCGGGCGTCTCATGGATGGCCTTCTGCCGCACGCGGGCATCTGATAGGACCTTCTCCAGATACGGCACGTGGTCACGCGTCCACGTGACCTCCCGCGTCCGGCCATAGCGCATAAACACTAGAACGAATCGCACCGTTTCCAGATTGGGATTGTGGCGGAAAAGCAGCAGAGGGTAGAGCTTCGACTGGAAGGTGTCGGCCTCGATCATCTCAAAGTAATTCTTGTAATCCCAGATCGTCGCGTCGACCGAAGTCTCCATCGTGATCAGGTCGGGCGTGCCTGCGCCATCTTCATAGTCGGTGAAGCGCAACTCGGTGCTGAGGATGGCTTGGGGATTGAAGATTATCGAGCCGATCACGCCACGGAGGATCTTCTGTGCTTCTTCGGTGAAGGTGGCCAGCGTTCGTTCGAAGAAGACCCAATCCTCCTCGCGGTCGATATCCTTCAGGTGCTCGGCGTAGAGGGACATGCAGCGGTGCACCTCCTGGCCGAGTTCGCTGTAGATGTTCGCCGGAGAGAAGATGCCATGCACGTACTGCGCCTGATAGCTGGCAGGGCAGGCCATCGACTCATACATGGACTGGCTTAGCGGCGGGATGGCGTCAGACGCATCGGATTGCTGCGGAAGCACTATCAGGTCTTGGTCACTCATAGAGTCTCTTTTCTTCGGAGCTAAAAATATTCATTACGCACGCCTCAGCGCGAGTCTCATCTGGCTGTCGATTACCGTAATTTCCTTTAGGATCAGGTGATTCTGACGAAGCCATGCGATTGGAACCGCATAGAAGTCGGTCTCATATTTGTCACCATCGCGAAGGGTCGATGTGGTCCGCAAAACAAATCTCGCCTGGATATTCGGCCAGCACTCCCTGAGCGCCGGGATTTCCAGAACATATGCAAACTCGCGATCAGGCACGTAGAAGACGACAATGTCGGCGATGGTGGTGTGAATCCAGCCTCTGTGGATGACCTTACCGTTCTTCTTCACAGACACTTCTTCCAGCGCGAGATTGTCAGTCTCACCGGCCTTTATATCGACCTTGTAGTCGACTCGGAAGACCAACCGGCCATCTTTTTTGTCGATGTGAAAGCGATCAATCTTCTGTCTCTGGTGAGCATGTGTTGCCTTGACGATGATGTGCTCAGCGCCAAACACGGCATCCAGCACGTCGTTGCCTCGGCGTTCAACTGCAAGCGTTTGCTCCCATGAGTACTGGCTCATGCGACGACCTCCTGCAAATCCTGATCGAACATGGAGAGCTTGATCTCGTTGCCCCAGACGGTCCACCCGGTTGCCGGTCTTCTTCCAAACAGCTCAAGATAGGGGCCGGGGCTGGCGCTTTCGATCTGCGCCCTGATGGCCTCCGGCTTGGCGCTGTGCTTCGTCCGGTCGAACTGGCCCCAGCTCATGAGTGAATGGTTGTTGAATGACAATGCCGAACCGCGAACGCCAAGGAGCATGAACTCGTGGGAGACACGCCAGTAGTTGCCAATGCCCATCTGCGGCTTTACCCAGACGAAGCAGCTTCTATACTCGAAGCCCCACGCCTCCATGACGCGCTTCGCATCGAAAAGAAACGCGTTCGTCGTCCAGAGATGCAGGTGCGCGTTTGCGGAGGCCGTGGCCTCGACCGGGAGCGCGCAGATCTCATCAACGGTCATGCCGCCGTAGTGGTTGCCGGTGGATGCGCGCGTGCCCTGATTGCCATAGAGCCACGGCGGGTCCGCATAGATGGTTCCGAATTCTCTCCCGGCGAGCTGGGAGAGGTCTGATGTCGTGCAGGTATCCGATGCTTGCTTGGCAACCGACTCGCGGTGGGCGTTCTTATGTGCAATTGCAATGGTTCGCATCACCCCGATAGTCGTCGGTACGTCATCTGCAATAAGTGCCTCGTCAAACTCTTTCTTCGGTATCTCCGCGAGCCTTTGCCACCGCGAGGACTGGTCGCGTGATATACCGAAGTCGCGTAAGGTAGTCGTGCCACACGACGACCTTTGTTTTCCTCGATGTGCGCCAGCGTTATCTCCAGCAGTTTGCATTTGACCGCTGCGCTGTCCCTCTGCAATCA
>Ga0193743_1000084_pt1 | contig 68403 bp, 79 predicted proteins | sample L2c2metaG_FD_143038 | JGI IMG/M metagenome (GOLD analysis project Ga0193743, IMG submission 143038) | Soil microbial communities from a riparian zone of the East river system, Colorado, United States - L2c2 | ecosystem: Environmental > Terrestrial > Soil > Riparian zone | place: USA: East River... | reverse complement strand
CGCCAAGATAAGATCAAGAGATATGATCAAGAGATATGATCAAGAGATCAAGATATCTTCATATCTATAAGATAAGATCAAGTAAAGTTCAAATGTTCAGAGTAAGAGTAAAAGTAAAAAGAGTGTCGTAACACGAAGGCATTAAAGAAACCATCACACATCAATTTTACTCACAAAATGGGGGGTATTATCCGGTCAAGAGGGAGTGTTGTAATAATGACCAGAGTATACTGGATATATAGTGTTACCAAACCCGATTACTAGTCTACAGCACGAGTCGCTTACTGATTTTCCAACTTAGTAATTATTGTAGTTTACTCATTTAATATTTGTAGTGGGCAGTGTTGCCTCTAGTATATAAATTCGTGTACATAGTCTATTTAATATTCATTCCATTCAGTCATTTATTCAATAAAATGTTTAATAGTTACTAGTATTGTTCACAGAAATTTTATTAAAACATCAGTTACATGGGTCAACCATTATAAAATCTGGTCAAATCTGATCTGACACTCTACAGCCATGATGTCCACCACAACCACAACCACTGCTAATGACCAAAGCTACCACCACTACCACCATGCTACCACCACTGCTACCAACAACAATACCCATTAAGGGGCTTTATTATTATATATTATATGTTTTATTTTACTGACTACAAATGCAGATAACTACCATGACAACTACCACAATGGCCACTAGTACTGCAGGAAAAAAAGATTCTGAAGCATTTTGGGTGAAGCTAATGCTCATGAGGCCTTTAAAGTAGCCAGTATTAAGTGAATTTAACATCTTTTCCTCTGGTTTTGAATAAATCCTCAGTTTTGTGATTTTACAAGCAGTTCAGCAGTTCGAACCAGTTCTTGAACTGAACTGAACTGTTAGAACCGGTTCTAAACAGTTCAGTTCAGTTCTGGTTCAGTTCAGCCAAGAGGGTATCAGTTCAGTTCTCAGTTTGGGCCAAGGGCCTGAAGAACTGAACTGAACTGAACTTTGGTAGCCCTAGATGAGATATACTCCTTACCCCCCGATTTCATGCTTGTTGGTGGTCTGAGCTCAGAACCTGGCTTGCTTGATGAAGCACTATGTGGTCCAGATGCAAATGAATGGCAAACTGCACTGGAATACAAAATAAATCAGCTTGAAATTTTTGGGACATGGGTAGTTGAAGACTTACCAAAGGGACACATGCCAATACCTTGTAGTGAGGTTCTGAAGATAAAGAGAGGCCCAAACAGAGAAATTCAAAGCTACCAAGTTCAAATTGTGGCAGGTGGACATAGACAGGTAGAAGGTGTCAATTACTCCAAAACTTTCTCAGCAGCAGCAAAAATGCCAACCATTCGTCCTATACTCACCAACGCCACCCAACAGGACTGGGATATAGAACACATAGATGTCAAGAGTGCTTATCTAAATGCGCCACTCAAAGAGATGGTATATATGAAGGCACCACATGGAGTATTGAAATCTGAACAGAAAGGAAAGGTCCTGAGGTTGCTGAAAGGTATATGGGTTGAAGCAAGCAGGGAGAGGATGGTACCAAGAGATGAGCAGCGTTTTTATGAAAGAACTTGGATTTAAAAGATCAGCCACTGACCACTCAGTCTTCTATTGACAGACACCTGACAAACATATCATCATCACAGTGGCGACCGATGATATGGCTGTAACATCAAAATGGGGAGTTGATGCTGAAAAATTCAAGACTGAAATTAAAAAATACTGGGATATCACAGACAATGGAGCCATAAGTTGGTTTCTAGGTTTTCAGATCAAACGTGATCGCAAAGCTAAGACACTATCAATAAATTAACATGCCTACATTGAAAGCTTGGCTGAAAATTTTAGACTCACGAATGCAAAGCCCATCCATACGCCCATGGATCCAAATGTGCAGTTCTCGATAGAACAGTGTCTGTCAACACCAAACCAATCAGCTCAGATGCAGGGAGTCCCATATATCGAGGCAATTGGTAGTGTACTCTGGCCAGCAGTAGTGTCCAGACCCGATATTGTGTTTGCTGTCAGCATCCTATCACAGTTTGTACAGAATCCAGGTTCCGTCCACTGGGAAGCTCTAAAACAAATTATCACATATCTAAAAATGACAAAAGACCTCTGGCTTACTTTTGGAGGAAAATCCAAGACCCTAGTTGAGGACTACTGCGATGCAGATTGGGCCAGTCAAAAACATAGGCACTCCATATCTGGTTACTCATTCCATTTTGGATCTGGGGCAATATCTTAGAGCTCAAAGAAGCAACATATCATAGCACTGTCAAGCACTAAAGCTGAGTACATTGCACAAACACATGTGGCAAAGGAAGCATTGTTGATACAAAGTTTTGTAGAGGAAATTTGAGGATCGAGAGTCAAGGCAATGAATATCAACTGCGATAACCAAGGGGCAATTGTGCTTGCAAAGGATAACAAATACCATTCCTGTACCAAGCATATCAACCTTCGGTATCACTCCATTCGCGAGGCTGTCAAAAATGGAAAAATTTTAGTGACATATATACCAATGGATGAAAACTTATCCAATATTTTCACAAAGGCGCTCGCAAGGCTGAATTTCGAAGTTTTTGTCGCGAAGCTGGGTCTAACCAAGGTTTAACAACTATGGCCACCCGATAAAATCTGTGTACCATGCGATAAAAACCAAGGGGGAGTATCTGGCCACACAAGAGTCTGTGTGGTCCAAGTACAAGCACATATTTTACCTTATCGATCCGCTATAAATGGTCTGTAGTCACATGGTCACAACATGTACACAAGACGACACAAACTCATTAAACTCAAGGAGTATTGAAATTTACAAGTCGTTATCTCATTTTTGTCATATATTGTTTATCTTATCCTTTATCAAACATTTTATTATTACATAATCAGGGTCAACATTACAGTGACGGATTTTTCATACATGTTTCAACTTTCTATTCAAGTTGAGACGTGAGTGGATTCTTACTTACATTATATATCCTAACTAATTGATACCTAGTTATTATATCCTAGGTACATATCAATAAAACAACTTTCTATTCAAGTTGAGACTTATTATATCCTAGCTGTAAACATTATTCCAACACTTTGTATAAAGGTTGAGACAATTAACTTATTGTTCTAGCTGCAAACATTTCTAACATTCACGATTGGCCAGCACAGGTCTACCGCCTTGCAAACAAGTAAAGAAAAGTACTACAACTATGGTACAAATTCTTATTGTGATTACTTTAATCCTTCCCAATCTGGTTGAGCTTCCTATGCTCGAGACTGACAATATTCATGTCTTCCATTCACAATTCCATCATCACTTCAATGACAGGCTTTGCCTATTCTGTATTCAAGTGAGGACCACCTCTGCTGGCTTCACCAACTCCACACATTCTCCTATCTTGTTACTTACTCATTTTTTGTACAGATCCAAGTCAATCCAGATCTTACATCCACATTTTTTCATGACCCTCCCACCTACACCCTTTCCTTTCTATTTTCTTCTCCTTTCACTCTCCAATTCCCTTTCATACACAAACACTCTCACTGCTTATTTCCTTCTATACACAAACATGCCAGCTTGTATATTCTGTCATGGTCCATGCTCGGTCATGTTCTTTCCGAAGAACAATCAAAGGACAGCTCCGACAGAGTCTCCAATGATGGCCACCTCACCATCATTCAGTGCCACCCTTACCATCGGCCACCCTCGTTGGAATTATATCGGACCTCCATCAGATTTCATCCCCTACTCCAATACCACCAACAAATCTGCATTCTTATCATTGCCATTACCAACCAGCACCATGCGCTACTCTACCGCAGCACAACCAGAGCTCCACCATGCTCCACACACATTCCATGTCTCAGGCCAATCATATTGCGCACGCACCAGTTCTCAAGGTCATGGGTTTCGGTCGCCACAAGGACTTGCAAGGATTTGAGTCAGCATCCTTTGGCACCCTTTGGAGTATGAGTCTTTTCATTATATGTTCATTCTACTACCATATGCTTTCCAAGTTAACTCCTTATATGTTCATGTTTCCTCTCTGTATAAATACTCCAGCTGTTGTATGTATTTCGCTAGTTCAAATATCAACTTAGCAACCTACTTCTCTTAAATCCTCTCTTGTCTGCCTTAAGCTTCTTCTCAGCTCGACTCTGGACTCTCCTACTCCGTCCAGACCTCCGAAATTCGAGGCATCTATCAAGAGAGTGGCGCAACCTACAAGTTGAAGCCAACGCCTTGCACAACTTCGGACATGACATCTCCGTCCAAACTCCGAGCTTAACATATTCCTACTACTTGTATTTGTATTGTTGTATTCACAGTTTTTCCTTCCCCTCTTTCTCTCCTTTCCTTTTGCCATACCTGTCACCATACATGTCTCTCTACTTTGACCTATTGCTCGTTTGCTTTTACATCAAGAATATGGTCCACCAATATTATCGGTTGGACCGCTTGTATGCTATTCACCTCTCTTGAGCATAAGCTTAGGTCTCTTTATTTAAAAAGGACATTTGATGCATGTGTAAAACCTGCGCACGTGATGAGATTTGATCTTTTGATTTCCACATGTGACACAGCGTGACGATAATTATAACTCCGCCTGGGGTCTGGACAGCTGTTCACGTTGCCCGCGTCTAAACTAAACACCCACCTTTGTTCCAACATCCACGCATTGCAGATTTTGCCGAAGGAAGTTATGGATGTGGTGAACAGTGTTCGTGACTGCCTGAAAAGATGGGCGAAAGGGGGCGATTCAGAATGGTGAGTTAGCTTTTTATTATTCAATCCTTAGGATTCAATATTCGTTCATTTATAGTCGCAACATTCTTATTGCACCACATTGTAATCCGGCAAATTCTAGTTGCTTGGACGTTTTGACTACTGCCTACCATACTCTCATATATGCCACCCTCCTCACTTGGTCTCCGCCACACCCCCTCAGCCCAGCTGCTTTAGCAGACTTTGTTCAGTCGGTGCTTATCAACCTACCATCCTCCTCGAACACGACTGAAAAATCACCCACACACGCTACAATATTTGGAGACCATCTGGTTGATATGATTTGGTCCGTTGACACGGAATTGGACGAGCTATTGACCGAGGCCCGAGCCGTTTCTGCCGTCTCTGCAGATCAAAGTAAATTATCAGCAAAGGATCTGGCAACGATAATTTCCAAAGCCAAAAAGGCTCAGCAAAATGCTGAGAGTGATAAGCAATGCATTCAGGCTATCGTTAAACAACTCTTGGTGCGCCCTCTCCTCCAGTCGTATACAGTAATATGAATGCCACACGCAGGAATTTGGAATCCTCAATCCCGACCACTGTCGGGAACGATTGGACTCTGCAGTTTTGGCAAGTGTAGGACTCATTCCAGACAAAGCTTCGTTAGACAAGAAAGAGATAAGAACAAGGACGGGGTTGTTGTGAGTCTTGCGGTTGCTATCTTTAACCTCTCGCTGAAGAAGTGTACTTGTAAGTTATAAGCAAAACAAATTCAATCTTCTCCGTGAACAGTCAGAAGGTTACAGTAAGCTCACCGTAGAGTTGACAAGTAGCCTAGGACCTCCACACTCTCCTCTCACCGGTCGCCCAACGGAGTCTAACGCTGTCATCGAGGACCGAGCTCGACCCGTCTGGGAGAAAGTCATAAGTCTTATCGGCTACTTTGATTTGGACCCGAATAGAGCACTTGACATCATTCTGGATATCCTTTCACAACACCTCACCACACATTATTCATTTTTCCTCGCCCTTCTGTCTTTCTCTCCATGGTCCGGCTCATACCAACGTGCGCCTCCGGAAGACGACGCTGTCAGCATGAAGATCGATGTTCCTGCAGGGGCTTTCAGGGGCAAGAGTCTCGATGCAGTGCTTACTTTGGCTGAATCAAATTCAACGCCTTCTGACACCAACACAAGAAAAGCCGGCGCAAGAGTTCTGGCACAGGTTCTAGGGTTCAAGTTCAACTACTATCAGGTTCGTTTCATACCGCTCATACGCTCATAAACCACTCTAAGCCTCATGTATGGTTATCTTAAAGACTCCAGAACTGTGCGATGCTGTGCCCCGAAACCTTTATCTTACCGCGGCAATCTTGATACGAGCAGGATTTGTCACCCTAGAAGATCTGTATCCTCATGTGAGAACGCTCGTTTTTTATATCCATGATATTGTCTAACATCATCCAGCTTTCTCCCAATGACGAAGATATGGATAACGGCCGAAAGGAATACCTGGCAAATGTTCAATCAAGAATAGCTGGCGCCAAGAATAGCATGCTGGCTATGGCTGCCCCTTTAGAATCATCCCCATCATCTTCGCAGGCGAAGTCGAAGGCCCCCGCCCCAGTCGAAGTGAAGAAAACTGAGTTTAAGGACACCAATCAGAAAGTTGGACTTTTGACCGCTTTATTAGCTGTTGGAGCTGTGAAGCCTGCAATCTCCATTATGTCAAAGTATCCATGGCTCGTTGATGCCCACCCAGAGATTGCTGACCTCATGATACGCATCATGAAGGTCTCTATCTCGCATCTATACGAATCCATTCTGATAACTAAGGAACGTAACCCCAGCTTTACCTATCCAAGGGCACGTTATGGCTCGTCGGGTGTCGCATACCCCAGCCCCCGAAAACCGATTCTAACGCTTTGTGCACCTACACCTCCCAGCACAAGTACAAACGATTTCATCTTCTTCTTTCCTGATTGGGCGGATCGAATACCGATCAGCATGAGTTTAGACGATTTGGAGGATGTCATTGAACCGCTTATGTGCTTCATTGGTCTCCATGTGTCGCGTGATCCACTCTTCTTGACAAAGTTTCTGCGCCTAGGGCGTCTTCACCTGCAATCAACAATGCCTCTCGATCCTGTCACGAAGAAGCCAATGGGCGAGCCTGACCCTGAAAACCCAATTCGCCTCTTTTGGTTCAAGATATTGCGCATGTATCTGCTGCCTGCCCTCCCTCTTATTCGTGGTAACGCGGTTTGTACCGTAGAAGTTTGGAATATCATTCGACAGTACGAGACCACAGCGCGCTGGAGATTATATGGCGAATGGAAGACCACGATTTACAAGTCTCACCCCGAGCTACGCATTCGCGAAGTCCAAGCTGATCGCGAGTCAAAGGGAATTCTTCGTCGCCTTGCCCACAATACCATCGATTCTCTTTCAGGAACAGTGGCTAAACTGGCTCACTCCAACCCCTGTATCCTGTTCGCCAATGCAGTGAATCAGATCATGGCCTACGACAACCTAGCAAATGTTGTTATCCAGGCTCTGAGATATGTAACAAACATGGGCTTTGATGTTTTGGTGTTTATCATTCTTGGGGCTTTGGCAAACCCCGACAAAGAGCGTGTCAAGGATGACGGTGTCAATACGTCAGATTGGTTGCAAAGTGCGTTTTATCTCTTTTGCCCAGATATCCTGCTGACCCGCTATCAGGTCTTGCAGCTTTTACCGGAATGCTTTTCCGAAGGTACAGCGCTGACTTGACGCCAGTCCTCAAGTATATTGTTCACCAACTGCATAATGGGCAGACTACTGAGATAATTGTTCTTCGTGAACTGATATGGAAGATGGCTGGGATCCAGCCTTTACCCAGCTTATCCGAGGCTCAGATGGCTGCAATGGCGGGCGGGCCTGCCCTTCGCATTGAGGCAATCGCTTCTTCCCATCGTGGAGCTCGTCTCGATCCGGGGGATGCTGTTCTCAAAGGCCCTCAAAGGCTCGGAAAGGGTCTATTGGAATCGTCATTAGCGTTGCCGCTCCTTATTCAGGTTGCTCAACAGCGACAAGCTTGTGTTTATAAGGCTCCCAACACGCATCTCAAATCTCTAGCAGGCCTTTACGATGCAGTGAGTGTCATCTGATTATCTTGAATCCTAAACTAACTGACATGTCATTGAGACCCATGGTGTGTTATTGCAATATTTGGAGTTGTTGACATCTCCATCTGTTGTGACTCCTCGAGACTATGCCGACAAAGTTCTTCCTTCCCTAGCGGAACTTGGCCAAGATTATGGAATTTGCGCCCCGATTTGTATGCAAATTTTACGGCCTGTCCTTCATGCCTCCCTACTTGTCTGTACATTTTTGAGCTACAAAGATAACGCTCAACGGATTTTATAGACCTCCGCACTTGCTATGCAAGAGCAAGAACGAATCGCCAACGAAGAAGCGGAAAAGCGACTGAAAGCTGCTCTTACAGCAAAGCGAGAACCAGGGGCAACAGCGTCTCGAGTGGCATCACCTGCAGTGGGAAATTCAGTAACCCCCGAATCTACCGATCCAAAACCCTCATCTGCCGATGAAGTAGAATCATCAATGGATGTTGACCCGGTAGTAGTACTGCCTCCGCCACCACAGAAAGACGACGTATGTTCTTTCTATTGTCTGTTTATCGTCCTCCCCTCATGAATTTCTTCCAGACAATCTGGCTTCCAGAGCTTGCGGCCTTGTTTGAGGACATCCGCAAGATTGCCCCCGGCAATGCATATGATGTTATCGGGTAAGGATTCCATAAAAACGACCTCGTTCAGCGGTTAAAATTGTAATCTTATAGTCCTGGTTTCTATCTAACATTCTGGCAACTTTCCACTTACGACCTAACCCCCCCCGGTACGAAATACGATGAGGAGGGAGCCAAATTGAGAGTCCTTTCCCGACAAGAAGATTCAAAATACATTGCTGCAGATCGCTCTGCCGATCGTTCTAGACGTTTGACGGCTTCGTCGCATCGAACGCGCCGTGACCGCTACACCACGTTCGTCAACGTTCTCGCACAAGAGTTCAAGGAGCAAACTATTTCTCGAGCATTCACACTCAAACGGTTGGCACGCGAAAGGCAGCACTGGTTTTCTCACTGTACGATCTGATCCTTGAATTAAATCTTCTTATGCTTATCACTCTATAGCAACGAAGTCCACAACTTTAATTAATTCAATCATTGAACATTGCATCCAACCTCGGTGTCTTCTTTCACCAATGGATGCTGATTTCTGTGCGCAATTTATCAAGGTGTTGCATACCCAGGGCACGCCTGGCTTTTATACCATCGGCTGCTACGACAAAGTACGTTATTCAATATCGCTGTAGTGAATCCCCTTTTCATCTTCCCTTCAGCTTTTGGGAGACCACGTCAAAGTTGTTCTTTTCTCCTGTAGCGAGTATGAAGCCCGTAATTATGGTTGGTCATACTTTGTGTCGATCAATTGATAAAACCGTCTTACATTCCCTCAAGGTCGATTCTTGTTGGGCATACTCAGGGATGTCCTGGCCTGGCACCTGGACGAGTCGGCATACTTTCAAGACAGTCGTACAAAGGTTGGCGGAAAGACCGTAATCCATCCTGGCCTCCAAAAGACCTTTTCAAATAAGGCAGCGTCACAAGATGGTTTGTTAGACTGGCCTGCATTCCAGCGAGTGATGCGTAAGTGGCATAGAAAGCTGGCAAAGGTATGTATTGTTTCATAGCTAAATATTTTATTCCACCTGATTGTCGTTTGTCTCCTAGTGCTTTATTGACTGCATACAAACTGAGGAGTTCATGCATGTTTACAATGCCATCGTAGTTTTGAAAGAGATCCTTGATGTCTTTCCACTTTCGTCAGTCCTTGACGTAGGTTCCGGCATTGATGCTGCCATGGATCGCTTCATGGAGACTGAAGAGCGCGGCGATCTCAAAATTCTTGCACGATCGTGAGTTTTATTCTCATTTCCACCTGCATAAGTCCAAGTAACCCATGGTTTAGTTATTCCGCGAGTTTGAAAAGAAAGGAAGCAGATTGGGCAACACCCAAAGTACTCAGCCACGTACGTCGTACGTTTATCCTACATGCTAGAATTTGTTGAACATTGTCGTGTTTCTAGCTTAACGGAGCCGCTTCCCCAAGACCCTCCCAATCAACAGGTAGTCCCGCACCCGAGAAATCACGCAATGGCCCATTGCCAACTGGTCCCAGTTCTCAGTCAATATCTTCTAATGACAATAGGCGCAATGTTCCCCAACCATCGTCGTCAACCCCTTCTGCACCTCGTGCTCAAATCGCAAGTAACAGTGTCCCAGCTCAAGAGGAAAAATCAAATACCACTATCAACTCAACTAAGTTGGCCATGGAAAGGTAAGAGTGGCTTATGTTCAACATATATTGACTCAGGGCTTACTCGAATTTGAACAGTATACCAAGGCCTGAAGTTGTCAAAAGAGTACGGACAGATCCAAAAGCTTTGGATTTAGCGAAGCTAGCTCAGGACAGCAGTGACTCGATCAAGTCAGATTCCGTCTCAGTCAGCGATCGTAGGGTTGCCGAACTGCAAGCAGAGGTTTCTAGCAATACTGCAGATACCACCATGCGTCAACACGCTCGTGATTCTCCAAGCGCTGTTCACCTCAATGGTCAATCAGCGAAGGAACAACCAGACGGCTCCCGCTACTACCGCCCTGGTGATGAGAAGCTAAGTCGAGTTGATTCTATTCCGGTTATGCCTCCGCCAGCAGTTCCTAGTCAGACTGCATCAGCCCAAGAACTCAGAGAAACTGCGAGGCAATCTATGAGTAAGGAAAAATCAGAGACTCGGAGCCAGACTGTTTCTGCTGCTCCTTCTCCCCGGCTTCGGTCCTCTTCCCCCTCGAGCCGTCCTGGGACCAGGAATGCCAGCAACGAAAGTCGCACAAGTGGGGGGAAGTCGCGTTCAGACCAAGGAAATAATGAACGAAGCTCTGACGATCGTCGAACAGAACGCGAAGGCAGGCAAGAGGCACGAGACCATACGGTGACTATTTCGCGTCGTGATAGTTTGACGCATACTCGTACCGAACGAAGTATGAGAGAGCGTACCTCAGGGCGTGAAGGTGAGAAGGACAGAGATGGTGATCGTGAGAAAGACCGTGGTCGGGACAGGGCCAATGAGAGGGACAGAGAGAAGGAAAGAGATCGTGATAGGGACAGGGACAGGGACAGGGATAGGGATAGGGACCGTGACCGTGACCGTGACCGCCATCGTCGTGATGACAAGGACCGCGAGAGAGACAGGAAAGATCGCGAGAGTACTTCTGCTCGTCAGATCGGAACCAGCGCAATAGTTTCGCATGATGACCGTGGCCTTCCCACTCGCCCCGATATTCCACGGCATCGCAACACTCCCCAAACCGTTGATGATAGCCTTGGCAAGCGGAGACGACCCGCAGATGATGATGTGCGTCCTTTGAATTTATCGCAGCAGTCTGAGCTGACCAAAAGGCAGCCTGAACGAGGATCAAAACGGAGTTCCCGCAAAGATAGCCATCGAGACGAACGTGGTCGTCGAGCCACCGAAAAGGAGAGCTATGATCGGACCCGTGATGCAGATCGGCGACGCAAGGACCATCCCCTCGACAATGAGAATCGTGGGACATCTTCTGATAAGGTAAGGAAACTATCTGACATTGCAATGCTTCTTTTAACACTCTTGCCTCCGCAGCCTACTGAAAAGAGACCTCCTGAGGCTCCATCTTCTGCCAAGATTACTCCTTCTGGTCCACGAGCTATGACTGTTAGCGACACCTCTAGGGCAAAGGTCGAACCAATGAATACAAGAGATCGTCATCGCGACATTCATTCATCACAAACTAAGGTATCACCAGTATCGGGTGGCGCTGGATCTTCTCATCCAGAAGGCTTAGCAACCAATCTTGGAAGCCTCCGCTCTCGCATTGGAGAGAAAGAGCCACTATCAAGCTCTTACAGAGGCGAGAGCTCTCGAAATGACGATGATCGTGAAAGCAGCAGGAAGCGAACAGCCTCTGGTAGGTCAAGGTTTGCTAACCTAGTACTTATCCAGAACTGACTTGATTCGTAGATCGTGACAATGACCCGACTCCCGGCACAAGTGAATCGACCTCACAAACTCCAAAACGACCGCGTTTAAGTGGCACCCGTGGCCGTCCGCCAGCAAATACACATGCAATAGCAAAAAAATTATTGCCCATTGATCCCTCTGCTGGTGATAAGAATCAGCGGAGGCAGGACTGAAAGTTTGGCATTGTATTGTATGTTTATTTAAATAGTACATGTCTCCGGCTTCGGCCCCATGTTTTTATACATCCTCCTGGGTTGGCTCCAAGTTTAAAAAGTAATAAAGTAAGTGGTAGATGGGCAAGTCGAATTGTCCTGTGCTAAGGTATTAACGTTTCATGAGTGTAAGAAACTCTTCTCGAGTTTTTTGCTGTGTCCGGAAGCAGCCCAGCATGCAGGATGTGACTGTCATGGATCCTGGTTTTTGTACGCCGCGCATAGTCATGCATAAATGTGTGGCCTCCATGACCACGGCTACGCCTCGAGGTTTGATAGCCTCTTGCACAGCTATTGCTATTTGTCTTGTAAGGCGTTCTTGCACCTGGAGACGACGGCTAAACGTTTCAGCAATTCTTGCCAACTTGGATAACCCAAGCACAAGTTGATTTGGGATATAAGCAATCGCAATCTTATCTGATGTCAGTTTTTGCCATCAAGACGAAATGTGATATACCTTTCCCGTAAAGGGCACCAAGTGATGTTCACACAAACTCGATATTTCAATATCCCGGACAAGAACCATTTCATCATGATCCTCAGCAAAAACAGCATCATTGATAACATCTATGGAAACATTATTGCATGTTTGGGGAAAAAAAAGAGATGACAGTGAAAGTCACCTGCTAAACGTTCCTCGTAGCCCTTTGTCATCCACATAATCGCTTGTGCATAACGTTCCGGTGTCCTGAGCAGACCTTCACGATCTGGATCCTCGCCTATACATTCAAGGATCGTACGGACGGCAAATGTCATTTTCTTCTCTCGAGCTGCTTTTTCTTCGGCACTTGCATTCAGGCGAGAGATGGTAGACTTTGCTTCGCCATGAGTGAGCATTATGTTATAACATAAGTGACGGAACACACCTGGCCAACCAAGGCCATTCGGGTCGGGAACTAACTCATGAGCTGACTGTGAGTGATGCGGACCGTCGGAGATGGATGCTGGTGTTGATATGCCGGACTTCCGAAAACCGTAGCCATCTTTTGAAGTGAGAGATCTCTGCTCTTCGGATTGAGACTCTTGGTCGTCGATACGGCGAAGACTCTCTGACAGTAGATCCATAGGGGAGAAGCTATTTGCATGTGTTGATGACCGACATGTGGCTGTGAGTCGGTCCTTCGGCCATGCAATCCTGATTTGGATATCTGAACAAATTTTCGCGCCTCCTCTTTCCGGGTCACTTCTACCAAATATGCAATGTCTGTACAGCATGACTCCTTGTTCTTTCCCCAACAATACGGTCATGAACATCTTCCGGTTCTCATATATATACCATCACACACACCCTCCTTAGACGTCTTTTGGAAGGTTGGGAGCCAGAATCCGGAATTCATTGTCATATAAACCGGCTCACTACAAATGAGATTTCACAGCTCAAACATGCGCCATTGCGCAATTCCTCGCAGGCTTATGTTTCCTGTCGACTTCCAATTACCCCGTTCTTCGACTACCAAATCTGATATTTCAAACCCACAAAGTGTCTACGATGCTTGGTTAACATCGAGAGAAATGCCAGGGAAAAATGGCGTATATCTTGTCCCAGGTGCCCCAAGAGCCTTGACTCTTCAAAATGCTTGGTTGGCCCTCTTTGTCTGTCAAACGTGCACTCTTGACTTTGTCCGCTTCGTTTCCAGCACCCTATCGACAAGAAATTGACCATTTTCTTTCTAGTTCAAAGTCCTCTGGATACTTAATCCTCTAAGGACAACTCTCATGATGACATTGAACATTATCCGAAGCCTTTTCCCAGCTTTTCGAGGGTATTCTCAGGTCCGTCACAACCCCCATTACCTAATAATGACACAGTATTCATGGGTTCTATCAGGCTTTGATAGTGGACGAGGTGCGCAATTCTATCAGACCAAAGTTTATGGTTTCCAATAAATTGCTCCTATCAAACAGCTTCAATCTCTGATAGCATCAGGAAATTTCACCTGGCCCCGTCTGTTGTATCTCGTTTCAACAGAGGTCTTTCGACGCATTATTGAAGGCTGTCTAGACTCGTATGCGTAAGCTTTCTTCTCTGCGAAGGGGAATCACACCTCATACCGAAAGTAGGGCTTCAAATGAAAACATCGTGACAGGATCAGCACGCTTTTTTATCGAGTACAAGCAAATGGAACAGAGAGTGAAACTCGATGTGCCCACTTTAGCCGACCCAGTTGTCCGGTCCCTTCTTCAAGAATCAGACCTCTTCGTCCGTTCTTTCGCAGGAGGGGGTTTTGGTCTTCTGTCTCCTCTGGATTTTATCCGAATTTTTTCGCTCCTCACTGAAATTGTGTCGCATGCTTACCTTATCATATCACTTACCCGTGGAGTGTCCCACCTTGGAATTCTTCTCTTGTCAATCTTATCCACCATGCTGCCACTCTTTCTCTCTTGGTTCAGTTACTCACGCGAGCAAATGGACTCTCCGGCAAGCGTAAAGGAAGTGCGGGCCGCAGACCGACAGGAGCGACTGCGCAATCTAGCATACAGTGATGCTCACCGTCCTGAAATAGCACTTTTTGGCTTAGGTGACTGGATCTTAAAGTCCTGGTCAAATGCTAGAAAAATATCCATTGCGTCCGAGCAACCATCATATGCACGGAATACCTCGATTGTCGACCAGTTCAATCTTGCAGAGCTGGTGTGCGCAATCCAGAATGTGAGTCCTACACGCTTCCCTTGTAACTTCGAGTGATTAACTATTTTCAGCTTCCTCTGCTGCTTTTCTTCCAAAATTCATCTACTTCTCTGGGATCATTGACCGTTTACCGTTCTTCGATTCAAAGCATGGTCTACGCCTTCGGGAACTTAGTGACTACTACCAAGATGGCTTTCCAGGGTATTTTCCTAATGGCAGCGTTTACGGCGAGCATGAAGATAAAACCACAACTGAACCCCAAACATGAGGAAACGCTGCCATATTCTTCTGCCAATGGGGGTGCAAGCATCGATGCGAGGTCTGCACATATCAAACATAGAGATTTACTATAATCTGACCTATTGTAGGGGATTGTCGTACACCTACCCAGGCTGCTCAGAACCTGCGTTGAGAAACGTAAATTTTTCACTTCAAGCAGGAGAGACCCTTGCTATCGTTGGTTACAATGGCTCGGGTGATTATTTTTTTGCTGCACTTAAACTGCTTCTTATTGGGAAGACAGGCAAATCTACTCTTGCGAGAATCTTGCTTCGTATCGTGGATCATGATAAAGGATCTTTCCTCGTTAATGGTGTTGATGTTCGACGCTACAACCCTACGGAATACCACCGTCATCTCAGTGCTGTGTTCCAAGGTTTCTCAAAATTCAGTTCCACGGTGAAGGAGAACGTCGGGCTTGGGAACGTCGAAAAGATTGGATATCGGCCAGCTATTGAGACCGCTATTCATTTGGCGGAAGCCGACACTCTCGTGGAATCATTACCAAACGGTATCAAAACCATGCTTGAAACTCCCGGATTTGAGGCGTTATCCTACCCTGGCATGGGCTGTGGTAACTCTCCACAACGACATGGTCTCTCAGGGGGCGAGGTATTTTTTTATATAATTCATATTGGAAGGTCATTTAATATCATCTGACATCTCGGTGTCTATTAGTGGCAACGAATAGCCCTTGCACGAGCTTTTATGAGGGCAACTGAACCGGATGTCGATCTGCTCCTATTTGACGAACCAGTGAGTTTCTTCTATTCTACTTAGTCCCTTACCAAGTTCACCTGTCTTCAGACTTCTGCTCTTGATGCGCACGCGCAAAACAAGATATTCGATACCTTGGCCAAAATCTCACGAACTCCATCAGGCGAAAGACGGAAGACCGTTATATTTATCACTCATCGCCTTTCGACCGCCCGTCGTGCGGACAAGGTGGCTATGATGGAAAACGGAGTAAGTTTTTGATTATTAACACTTGTGATAGCGGGTAACATGAATTTGATCGAAGACAATATCTGAGTTTGGAACCCACGATGAACTCATCAGGAAGAACGGGTCCTACGCATCCCTTTACCATGCATCAATATAGAAAACCTTACATAAAAACAGGAGAATATTTGTGTTCATAGAATAACTCTTTGTATTGTAGGTAATCCATAAGTGTAGTTTACGATCGGCCGACAGCTTTAGAATAATGAAAATTAGTTAAGAATATACTTTTATGCCACCCCTCGTATCGAACAATCCACAAAGGCAATGACTCCATCATGGACAGAAGCATCGACCAAACTATAGTCACCATCGGATGTAATACCAGTATTTCCTCGTACCAACTTCTCAGACGCTCCATGTACCCCAACAAGGAGCTCAACGCTACGTATACCATCGACTAATGATGGCACTTCAACCTGAACCAAGTCTGTCAATTGTCGCTCATACACACGTCAATGTGATCGCACCAATAGATCAGCATCGACAAATATTCCGAGCAAATTGTTCGCTTTAGCAAACTCAACTGCAGCCCCGACACTGGATACCCGTTGAAGATTGCTGCCTGAACCCGAAGCCGTAGGACTTGGAAGGTGAAGACCATCCTTTCCACACATGCATCCAAAAAACACAGGATCTGAAAGGGCATGAATGACCAAAAGGCCACAAAAGAACACAATTACATACAGTTTGGTTGCTTCCAATTTAGAGCTGAACACATATCTGTAGAGAAAGATATAAATGTCACTTTCCGTCTTATCTCGGGAGTTTCGAGGAGATCCGAGACGTCGAAGATTGTTTGCAGCACTGAGTCCGCAAAACGATTTAGATCAAGTCGCCTTATAGATAACGATGATCTCGTTGCTTGTGAAGGGTACGCTAGATCGAAAGCTGTGTTGATATCAAGTGGAAGCACCTGAGACCAGAAGTAGGTAAGTTCTTTCTCTGGGAAGATATGTAATATCGTCTACCTTTAAAAGTTTGTCCAAAGAAATCATCGATTGAGACACTGATCGAGCCCAGTCACCTACTGTGTTGCCTGCAACAACTTCGTTCCTTCCAAGTCTTTCAGCCAGAGCCTCGAATTGAGCCAAGGTAACATCAGCAACCCCAAGCTCAAATTCGATTCCCGGCAATAACCAGTCAAAATAGACTACTGGAAAGAGATCACGAGTGACTTGGATAGCGACATAAAGGTAATTTCCCTGGAGAGACGAGATCGTAAGGGTTTGACGACCGCCTTTACTGGCAACATATGTAGGGGAAGACAGAACCGAGCCAATGTGATTCGGGCGACGGGGTGTCCAGGGAAGCATCAATGGAGTTGATTGACTCTTTGACATGGCCGTGGACTTCCAATATGTCTCTAGATCACCTCCAACTTCAAGCGTAACACCTTTGAAAGCTGTGACGATGTTGACTTCAAAATCAACCTTGAGCAAAGTCAGAAAAACGTATTTGATAGCAAAATTGATAAGAAAGGCTTGCCTCTCCAATTACATGCAGACGACTGTCAAGAATAGGCAAGGTTAAGGACTGATTGTTCACAATGTTAGTGAACATCGCAGGCAAGGCGACAGCACGTCCGATCGTTTTTGTCCCAAAGTTCGGATAGACAGAAAATTCAAGGGCCGTGCTATCCAGGGACGGTGTTTGAAAAGAGAAGGATCCCTCGTCTCCTCGTTGGGGAAGAGATACAGTGTACGGAGCAGAATTGACTTGCGGACCCGCCGTTATCACTAGTTTCAGAGGTTTCGTCGCAAGCATATATTCATCCTTGAAGAAAGGACTGATCAGTCGGTGATGGATGCGAATACCGGTACCGTCGTTGAATTTCGTTGCTGAATGACCAACACACACTTGCACTAGATGTGTGTTTACGAGATAATTGTGACCATAAACCCGATGAGGCATGATGGGCGGCGGTAGAGAGAGGGAAGGTATTTGGTCAATTTCGGAATCACTCGATGTGCCTCTGTCCAATATAGGTGACCTGCTGAACTTGGTGGGTACATTATGGATGCCTGACAAATCTCGCGCCGCATCCAACAGTATCGTTAAACAATCTTGATGGCCATACCACGCCGCATAATGGGAAGGACAATGACCCAATTCATCCCGAAAGGCGACCCGACAACCGGCATCGACAAGAATACGGACACACTTTGCGTGGCCATATCTTGATGCATGAAATAAGGGAGTCCACTCATCGTATTTGTCCGGAATGTCCCAGCCGTTTAGGTGAAGGAGCAGACGACAGACGTCTGAGTGTCCTTCTCGAGCTGCCAGATGCATAGGATATTCGCCATTGGTGTTTGATAAGCACATTGCACCATTTTCGAGTAATAAGACGAGGACGTCGACGTGTCCTGCCTGAGCAGCAAGCGATAATGGATCGAAGTCACCTTTTGAAGCCGGGGACTGGGCAGGAACCTGTCCCATCTCAAGAAGAACACGAACGCATGCTACGCTCCCCTTCATCGTAGCATATACCAGTGGACTGTAGCTATCTTGATCTAAAACATTCGGCGAGGCAGTTGCCGCGAGGAGTTGCTCACACACGGTAGGATGGCCTTTCATCGCTGCATAATGAAGAGCAGTGCGACCGTACACATCAGCCTTGTCGACCGGTACATTATTTTGTAGGCATAGATCTACCATCCGTCGAGCACCAACAATCGAAGCTTCATGTAGACACGCTCGTCCATTGATATCGTCGACGAAGTGGAAATCAAAAGGAGAGGTGAGGGTAGCGAGAACAAGATCGGCAAGATCAGGTGGTGCCTCTATGATGACATTCCAGAGTATACGAGTAACATTAGCGTTACCTCCCATTTGCTGTGCAAGCAGGTGAGAGTATTGAACGCAGTCTACAATGGCATTAGCATCCGATGTTGCAATTGCTTTATGAAAGTTGCTTTCAAGGTCACGAAAAGGACCTGGAGGCGGCGTGATTTCGGTCAAGATCTGTTGTGTGAATATATCATTTGCAGCGGGTCCTTCAAACTTGAGACCGGAGGACAGGTCTGTGACGTTCAGAAGACAGGTGGCCACGGTATCAGCTAATTCTGATATGAGCTATCAAATAACAGATCAGATCATCAGTTAACATGAATACTTGCTACGAACCTGTCTGTTGAAAACGGGCTGGACATCTACTTGACGCGCAAGGTAGAGCTCTTTTGTCGTCGACGTGGAGCGTTTGTCATATTTTTTCAGAATTTTGCGGAAACCGGTCGCATTGATTTCCACAAATTGCTATCATGATCGTGTGACCGTATCTAAGAGGTTTCGAAGATAGATAGATAGTATGCCAGCTCGTACCTGCAATTTCTCTAAATCTCTCTCCAAGAGACGAAATCCTTCTTCGACGGCACTCCATTCTACGTGACTGTCTCCCGTTAGATTTGGTATTCCCCTCATCGCGGCATCGCGTCTTTTCGACAACAAAGTCTCCATCCTCAAAGTTACTTCAGCCTCTTTCTGGAGATAGAAAGAATTGATCTGAAAGGTCTTTGAGAATCGCACTGTACTCTTTGATTGTGCTTGATAAACACCTTTTCCAGCTCCCGTTCGAGCTTGAAGAAAAAGGCTGCCTTGTGAGCCCGGAAGTCGGGACCTCTCTCGATATCATGTCCCGAGGCAGAGAAAAACGGCGGTTGACCGGGGCTGCCTGCAGGGGAAGCAGCAGGGCTGCGAGGTGTTGTCTGTGATATGAGCTGCGGCGATGACTGGATCAAGGTATCAGGTGGACGAACTCCTAATGCCAAAGCTGCTGCCTCTGATGCTGGACGGTTGGCAGTAAGCGAAGAGATGATTTTCTTCAAGAACTTGTAATCCAGATAGTAGGTCGACCACCCTGGGACTTGTTTGGCTTGTATTTGCTTTCCGAACTACGATGACCTTGATTAGAATATCAAAGACAGGGGTTTTAATCATATCGAATACCTTCATGGTCTCAGTAGTTGTTGATCAAGAGATAATCGGGGCCCAGTTCAAGGCTCGGAAAATCTTATATAGTCCACATAATTGATAAACAGGTAGGCTCAGTTTGAAAAATCAGTCTTACCAGAGATAACTATGGCCCTGACCGTCGGACTTGTTCACATTTATACGCACGTGCTCAAAATGGTGAAAGTTGTAGTTTTATTTTTTCCAAGTGCAAATCACCAATAGGCCAGAGTCTCACAACCCATCGATTGCAAAAGCAGACGAACGTGCGTCCCCCCATTACACCAGCACTTTTCTCAACTGCCAAACTCGAGCTGGCAACAGCGTCACTGGACATTTCCCGTGCTTCTCTACTTGATCAAATGCACAACGGTAGCAAAATAAATATCCGGAAGGTAGTGCCGTTGCATTGACTATACCTTTCCTACATATAGGGCAGTCACCATATGCCCGTTTATCAAAATGTATCCCTTGAGGATGAGGTGGAAGTATACTTGGAGGCGGAATGGCTGGACCTTGAGGATAACTGGATAACGAACGTGCAGGAGATCCCGGAGAATACCACCACTCCAAAAACTTGACGAAAAATATAGCTGTGGGTAACAGCAATCGAAGAGAATCTAGTAAAAGGCGTGGAGAGGTTAGGATGAGCCTTCGAAGTCGGGCCAACAAGCTTCGCCGTATCTCGGGGGCTATCGTTCTCTGGCTCGCAGCCTGCTACATTTGGTTAGATGTCTTCGTGGAACAACAAATCACTGTCGGCTCACAAAATCTTCTATCCCTAGCCTTCGCATGTCAACGCCTATCCATGACAACCATGGTCGATATGATGGTGCTCTGTCGAATAGGTATGCAATATTCCATAGTAGAAGCCATAGTTCGAAAGACACGTTTAGGTAGGGATAAATCATTTTATATATTCGACGAAATCGCCCTTTAAAGGTCTTGCGATGGAATGAGTGACGATTAAATTCGCAGGAAGGACATACGTACTTGATCTGTGAGTGCCTGTATCTGCCTTGCGTCCAACGTTTCATCGAGGACCTCAGAGTTCACGCCCCCACCCAGTTCTTCGAAATAATCTTGAGCTTTAGCCCTGACATATGGCACCCCAACCTGTAATGCTGTTATGGGGTCGTTTTAAAAGGACCGTGCATATGTACTACTGACCAAGAAGAGCAGTGAACACCAAATTTCTTGACTTCGTAGAGCTTCACCAGCTGGTATGCCTCCTACAGCGGCTGTAGCTCTCTCAGATTCTATGAAAGGTCTCCGTCTTCGCTTCAGACCGTAGAAATTTTCTGAGAAAGAAGCGTCTGAAAAATGCATTGAGACGATGCCAAATCGACACACAGAATTCCGAGGTAATCACTATGCTTTTTCAGGTAGTGTCGCTCGACAATAAACATAATAACGGTGTAGAATTCCTCGTGTCTGTTCACAATTCGCAAAAGATAACGCGGGTAGCGTTGAGCAAAGACCTATGAGGTTGGCTCAGTTAGTTTGAAGTAGGTGTTAAGATGTAATTGTGGACATTACGGCCAAGACATATTTCAATGAAGGCTGTAGCAAGTCTTTGAGTTGTTCTTGAGCAATGAGCTCGAACAAGGAGGGCTTGAGGGGATCAGCTCCAACGTCGTTGAAGAATTCCATGGGTGCTCGGTCAAAGATAGCCGGTATGCGTTATTCAAATTTCAAATTGAGGGAGCGAACCGAAAAGTGCCTCTTCTTCAACACATGGCTCAAGGACGATCTACACGCCTCTATATTGTTATAAAGACACATCGATAACCATCAACTCATCCAGTGGCCTTACATGTTCAACGGTTTATATACGATGCCTCCAACCGATGCCGACATCGCTACGCAAACGTTGTCAGAGGAAGGAAATTATCGTTTTTCTGCCTTCTCTGCTTCAGACGCAGTCACTCTTGTGAGCTTCAACATGTTTATGCCTTCCTTGATGTGACGAATGTTCCATTCAAGGGCCTATCCATACGGAAAAGGTTTCGTGCTTCCTCCCGCCATTACAAAGGCAAGGGGCTAGTTATCTCGATACAAACTATCGCTGGTCATACTCTCTTTGCTTGTACTGTCGGCGACTTAGGGAGCCCCAGTGGCATAGGGGATGTCAGCTTGGACAGCTGGGCATGTCTAGAAGGCATGATCAACGTGGTCAGGCGCACTGGGCACTCCAGCTTTTACGTGGAGAAGGGTATGAATGCTATGGGAAAAACCCCTAAGCAAATGGGAATTCAAGGCGATTCATTCCGAGTCCAAGGAGGCGGTAAGTTCCTAGCTCGTTAGCAGCCAAGTAATCATCCAAATACGTTTGGCAGCATTTCCTATATGGTTGGAGGTATGCTATATCGTCGGTTAACCAGCTATGCCCTGAATCTCTCAGAACGCAGCATGCTGTCCAATTGCCATCGCTGCATGTTACTCTGGGTCTTCGCAGGAGGATCATGTCGTAAGTACTCGAACTTACCAGTTGTATAAAAACAATGTTGATCATCAAAAATAACAGCTTGTGGCGACAACTATTCGCGATTATTTGACCAAGTTACGAAGAGATAGTCAGAGCTACACACCAGGTCCACCTATGCCAGAACCGGTGCCCATAGCTCCGAGACATGAAAGCACGGTAGGTTGTAAGGCAACAAAAATCCGACAAAAGGCTAACAGTAGGGAAGGAATGGTTACAAAATCCCAGTCCAACCAACTTTGAAAGACATCCAGAATCGCCGTTTAATCAAAATGACGAGCATTGATATACGTGGTCCTGCTAACATTAAAGTAGTATGGTAAATTTAGAAGGATTCCTCGGTGTTAACTTGAGGCAGAGCTTCGTTCTTAGGATAGGAAAGAACTCGGACTTGTTCTACAATTTCTCAACACATTAGAAAATATACACATGCCAGTTGTTGTGCCACACACCATGTCTGAGAAAAATTTGTCGTTGGCCCTGAGGCGTGGTAGGGTCTGCACCTGCTTCCGGCTCCCTCAACTCAAAGTTTGCTTCTACATAGACTCTTGTTCCTTTCTTCAGGGTTGAGAGGAATTTGATAGGGGATTCGGAAAAGCAAAGGATCTTGTGGAATGTTGAAACAGGAGGAGGACGTTCTGTGCGTCAAAGAATAAGTAAACCTGAGAGAATCCGCATACATTTGATGAATCACCTCCAGTAGAGTCAGCCGGAAGAGTAGTTTTAGTCACGACAGTATAACTTGCAAGTATTGGATGAGTCTCCTAGTGGTGCAGAGTGATTTGAGAAACGAGTACCTGACAAATTCCTTGTCGTGTTTTGTAAGTCGAGTTTCAGGATCCCTGGCTAGATAGCCAATGAGTGAAAGTTTGGAAAGATCACTAGCGCGTGAGCTTGTTGTTGAGAAGGTCTATCAGAACGCGAGTTAATGGCTGCAGTGAGCGCGAATAAGAACTGATCATACGCGGGTTGAAAAAGCACGAGATGTAGCGGCTGCTCTTAAGGCGAACATATTAGGTCGTAGACTAAGATTAAGGGAGGTAGAAGTCAGACTTGACCGTACCCTGTTTTCACCTATTTGTTTCAGCCACTTTCGTGCTGTTCCTTCAAGTTGTCAATATCTAGATTCTACCTTATCCAGATTCTACAATGTCACGACACAGAGATTTCCATAATCTAAACATTCATGGTTTGACCCTTCCTCGAACATGAATTCGATCTACTGAGCAAACCCCTAGATGAGCTCAATGATGATGCTTTGTCGGATGGTGGGGGAGAAGAGATGACCATCGAGCAGCAAGGTTTGCCCGAAGCCAACATACTAGCATCTGTGCACGCTGAATACGTCCAAGCGCAAATTAACGATGGCATTGAACAAGTGCGACTGGTCATTGGTGATGAAGTCACGTCTGAACTGTCCGACAACTCCATCAAAAACGCCTTGTGGGAGTACTACTTCGACATCGAAAGGACTGTTCAATGGGCTCTTGGTTTGTGATATTTAGCGCCGAGATTCTATTGACATCTAATCCTGTCAACAGGGGAGCGCGAGAGGCGACAGATCGCAAAAGAAAAAAAAGGTGAGCATTGGGATTGAATTGGTTTTTCTTTGTGGCGTGTTCCTGCGCCAGCCGAGTCCATTGATATATATCATGAGCTGAGAAGGTGCATTTCTACCACTCGCCGTCTGGTCAACATAGTGCCCGACCTTTTGTACTGATCATTTGAGCAGGGGATCTATATGAACCTTCCTCTTCTGATCTCCATGGAGAAAGCACCTCCTATCAACACTATCCGAGTCATCATCCAGGCCAAATTCAAGACCACGAAAATCGGGATTACCCCGAACCTGCAGTTCGTTCTCGTCTTCCCTCCATATTCCTGGCCCAACAGCAGCCGGGTTTTGACAACCAGGCCTATCTATCTGTCGAAGATTCTCCCTACATAAATTCTGCTAATCGGCTAAGTACTATTACGGAGCGCACAGAGAGGACAGAGCCATCTGTAAGGTGGCGTTCTCGACAACAGTACTTGGTCCCAAATAGTGCCCGTTCATTTCTATCTAGTCCTACCACCTCCTATGGTCAGGAGTTAGGTGCGTCCATACTTCTCTACTCAAAAGCTACAATTCATTTCTTTGTCAGATGAAAGAAGGTCGATGAGTGAACGTGACCATCACCCAGATCCTAACGTGGGCCCAGGTTCACCTTCTGGGTCAGCAATGCAAAGACTTTCTACCTATGACCCGCCACCATCTAACAGCTCAACCGTTACACCAAACGATCCATCATATCCCTTGATCTCAAATGATCCCATCCATTCAATATCCAAAGAGGCTAGCGAACAAGAGTCGCTTCAAGCATCTGAACTTGATCATACGCACGCCTCAAAAGTAGGATCGAAGCTTTCGAAGTTGGCGAGTTCACGAGCAAGCAGCGTTAGTACCAAGAGTGAAAGCTCGAGGTCATCAGGGACATTTGTAACAGGTTCCATCAAAACCTTCCCTGCACTTCGTCCTTCAGCTCAGTCAGAGCGTCCTCCAAGCTCTATGGCTTCTTCTAAAGAACTTCCAGCGCTTCCTTCACCATTGTCTACGCCAATTCCTTCTGCACCGTCCTCTATTATACAGAGAGCAATTCAAACGGCTCTTGAACTTGAGGCCGTTGATAGAGAAGCCACCCCGAAACTATCTCGACTCCAACATCAGTCTGAGCCTTCTGATCGATCCGAAACCCCAACTCCCAACTCTCCTCAGCCTTCCAATATACCCTCAGATTCTAAAACACCGCCTGTTTCTCCTACTCGTCCTCTCTCAAAACTGGCTTTGCTCGCTCAGCAAAAGGTCGGAGGAGGAAGTCGACCCTCAACCTTACAACGCCTTTCAACTCCGCCACAAAGTTCTCCATCCTCACGGCCGCTTTCTAAACTTGCTATGCTAGCTCAGCAAAAAGTTGATGCAACTAGGGTGCCCAAGCTACCCAAGACTTCCACCGAATATTTGACTCCAATAGCCAATGGCTCCTCTGTGACAACGGCCATCACCACCTCTTATCAATCAATGTACAGCCTTACAGACCCCTCACGCTCCAATGTTATTCCCAAGCTCAATGTTGTACCGCTTCAGCTTAGCGTCGAAGCATCCACGTCTACAGACCACAGACCTTCGAAGCTTTCCATGAAGATAAAGCGGGCTGGCGATAAATCAGCAACTGCCCCAGAGTTTCCTCCGGAAGAACAATTTATACCCTCACCGCCACCATTATTCCAGTCGAAGTCGACTGACGCTCGTGCGTCACCTTCCGCCTTCGCATCTGTGCTCATTCTTGATAATTTACACAATCATCAAGATAAAATCACGACCAAAAACGGTCAAGGAAGCCACAAGCATAAGAAAGAAAAAATGTCGACCGGTAAAACTGTCCGCGATGGGTCGACAAACAGCACTCCACATTATTCGCGTAAATCCAAGCATGCCAATTCACCCAGCCACAGTGCTGAAGGGCTAATTCCATTTGCTTTCGACGTGCCAAGCCCGGACGATATTGTACTCGATGCTCGCAAAGGATCTGGTCTCAGAGACGTTGTGGCTTCTCCTAAACCCTCGGCGGGCGCAGGAAAATCGTCTTTCAAATCTTAATCTTGAACTTCTATGACCCTTTTTCCGTATTTATTTTCTTTCTCGTATGACCATTCATTTTACAGTCGCAAAAGAACGTGAAAAGGCTCTGAAATTGTCGCAACTGAAGTCCGCCGCATCTTCCCTTACAAATTCGCGGGCGGGAACTCCAGTTGGTTCTCCAGCCAAGGGGCAGAAAAAGGCGGCGTCTGTTGTGTCTAGAGCTTCAGGCTCGTCGACTCCCTCAAAGAAACATGCTGTAGATCAACGGCAGTTAGATATTTCTGGTTTGAACCTTAATGAACAGAATTCCGACGTTACTGAATGTGTAGAGGAACCACCAAAAATAAGTATGGCTCGAGAAAAGTTGTTAGAAGAGGCTAAACAGTCACTGGATGCTGAGGGCGAACATGGCAAGAAAGGAGTCAGCATGGTTGTTATTGGTACGCACTTTTCGGCGAGATCTGAATTTGACTGCTTGCTCTAAATAGTTTATTTCCAGGCCATGTTGACGCAGGGAAATCGACCCTGATGGGGCGACTTCTCCACGAACTTGGTCGACTTGATGAGAAAACCAGACGGGCAAATGAGAAGGGAAGCGGGAAAATCGGGAAGAGCAGCTTCAGTTGGGCTTGGGGATTAGATGGTACTGCGGAAGAACGAGAGAGGTAATATTTTTCAAACTTTGATGTCAGCAATGAAATACGAGCCTTCGACAGGGGAATAACTATGGATATTGCTTTACAGACGCTTGCAACTCCTCACAGGCAAATCACTGTTCTTGATGCGCCAGGACATAGAGATTTCATCCCGAACATGATTTCTGGAGCATCACAGGCGGATTGTGCCTTGCTAGTTGTTGATGCGGCAACGGGAGAGTTCGAATCTGGCTTTCAGCGTGGTGGTCAGACTCGCGAGCATCTTTTACTTGTTCGCAGTCTGGGTGTCTCCCAGGTTATAGTGGCAGTAAACAAGCTTGATCAGGTGGCATGGAGGAGAAGTCGTTACGAAGAAATCTGCGCGTTATTACGCCCCTTTTTCATCCAGTCCGGTTTCCAGCCCTCAAAAACAAGATTCGTGCCTGTAGGGGCTATGCAAGGCGTAAACCTTGTTGGTCGAGGAGGAGATGCTGCTGCTGAATTGAGGCAGTGGTATAGTGGGTCAACTTTGGTCGACTTTCTAGGTAGGTACACAGGTACAGAATCATCACCCACCATTCTTAATTGATTTTGATTGGTTTCAGATGAGTTGGAACCTCCAGCCCGTGATATATCAGCACCTTTGCGAATACCTATCTCGAATGTATTTAAAAGTCATGGTTCCGCAGCTGCCGTGTCTGGTAGACTTTGTGCTGGCGTTGTCCAAGTTGGCGAAAAACTGAGGATTCTTCCAGGAGACGAGACTGCTGTAGTCAAATGTAAACCTCTTGTCCTATCTCAATGCTTATTAACTGACAAAGTGTAAGCGATTGAGATCGAAAATGCATCAGTGCCATGGGCAGCAGCTGGATCGAATGCGACGCTTTACCTCGCTGCAGTTGACCCAGTCAATCTCAACATTGGTAGTGTGTTATGCCCGCCGGGTGATCTCGTCCTCCTTGCAACCCATTTTACCGCCCGAATCATTGTCTTTGATATCCAAGTTCCCATTACTGCAGGCGCCTCGGTAATTGTATTTGACATCAAATACTTCCACCTTTCGCTCAGTGTCATCAGCTAGAAGTCTTTCACCACTCTCGTGATGTTCCAGCCAATATGGTGAGGCTCCTCTCCACACTTGATCGTGCAACAGGGGCGGTTCTCAAGTCAAATCCTCGGTATATCCCTCTATAAGCTATACTTCCAGCGTTTTATTCATCAAATCTACAGGGTATTGACTAAAGGAACTTCGGCTGAAGTGCAGATTGTCCTTCGTTCTACCATGGTATCGGGGATTTCATCGACAACAAGAATTCCTCTAGAAACCTTCGCAGCAAACAAGGACATGGGGAGGGTTCTACTCCGGCGGGGAGGCGAAACTATTGCTGCAGGTCAGTCTTGTTTTAATGATGCTTAAGAAACGGGTTTTCGACCATTTACAGGCGTAGTGCTAGATATTAACAGACAATCTTGAAAATCCTTTTGTTAATATTCCACGACAACTTGAAGCAGTGGAATATTGAAATATTTGGATGCCCTCAATCTCATATACATGTTTCTAATAGTATTGTACTCAAGGAGCCCATTATATATTGAATTCAGTGAAGAAATCCCAACTTCAACACAAGTGCCTGTTAAACATCATAAACTCATAATTCATATAAAGATAAGTACTCCACCAGAAAATATGTCAAAGAAGCATGAACTAGACCGAAGAAAATCAAGAGAGAAAAATGGTAAACTCGAAGAAATCAAAAACTAGACAAAAAACAACAAAATCCCTTCATACATGGGTCCAACCAGCCTCTGTCCTGGAAATGAATACAACGTCACTGATGCATCAAGCTCATTTCTTTTCCTTTTCCTTTTCCTTATCATGATGGAAGATGTTCTTGATTTTCCCAAAGATTGAGGTTCTTTTCTTCCTTGAATTGAACTTGCTTGACGAAGGTGAATTGTCAGCTGTTTGGGACGGGGAACTTGTTTGAGATGAGGGGAATTCATGTTCGCCTTTAGCTGAGCCGGTGGTTGGCGTTTCCTTATGAGGCGTGGTGGGGACAGCGTGTGGAAAATGACCATTAGTGTCTGGTACACTGTCTTCAGTGGTTTGAGGGGTGGGTATCGGTTTGACCACTTCTCCTTCAGTGACTACTGCAGCATTAACAATATGATTTTCAGGATCAATGGCAGACGTTTCAGTGTGCTCATTCGACGGAGGACTGGCTGCAGTGGTTTGAACATCCTTGACTTCGGGTACCGAAATTGGAGTTTGCGCTTTCTCCTCAGTAACGAGGTTCGGTTCGATGGGCGGGATGACTTCAGCAACAACAGGTTCAGTTTCGGTCGTTGACTCTCCGACTATTATTGCAGGCAAACTGGGTGTTAGATCACTAGAAGCAGGAACATCAGTGACTGTAGGAATAACAGGAGATGTCGAGACTGGTTCAGCCTCAGTATTAGTTGTAGTAGCAGGTGCCACAGGGGGTTCAAAGATGACAGGAAGATCCGTGGCATCGACGGTAGGCTCATTGACCGCAGGAAATTTTTCGGTGACGGGAAGCTCTACCACATCGACGGGTACTTCTATAACGGGGACAGGCGTTCGTTCAACGACGCTTTCTGCAGCTGCGGGCTCAGCTGGAGGTTCTTCAAGAAATGGAGCTGCTGATGCCTTAGGGGTTTCAAAGTTGACAGGAAGATCAGTGGCATCGACGGTAGGCTCATTGACCGCAGGAAATTTTTCGGTGACGGGAAGCTCTACCACATCGACGGGTACTTCAATAACGGGGACAGGTGTTCGTTCAACGACGCTTTCAGCAACTGCGGGCTCAGCTGGAGGTTCTTCAAGCACGGGGGCTGCTGATGCCTTAGGGGTTTCAAAGTTGACAGGAAGATCAGTGGCTCCGACGGTAGGCTCATTGACCGCAGGATAGTCTTCGGTGACAGGAAGCTCTACCACATCGACGGGTACTCCAGTGACGGAGATAGGTGTTCGTTCAATGACGCTTTCAGCAGCTGCCAGCACAGCTAGAGGCTCTATAAGCACGGGAGCTGCTTCTGTTGGTTCTGGGGCTGAAGAGTCCTCTGGTTTCGTCTCAACGACCGCTATTGAAGACGCTTCATCCAGAGGCTGCACTGTGCCTGGTTCGGGAAATTTCTCTGCTGGCGCCTCCGATACAAGGGGAATTACATCGATTACATGGATTGGTTCCGCCTCTGCTGAAGCGCTTTCTTTTATTGCAGGTTCGGGCGTAGGAAGGGTATCGATAACGGGAGCTGGACTTGATTCGATCGTTTTCTCTGCTGGCACCTCAATTACAGTTGCTACTTCTGCGTCTGTTGCGATGTTTTCTTCGACTACAGATTCGGTTGTATGGGGCGTATTGACAACGGCAGGGTTTTGGCTTGGTCCGTTCGCCTTTTCTTCTGGAGCTATATCAGAGACAGGGGCCACTTCTGGGTCTGCTGCTTTAATCACGACTTCGGGTAGAGGAAGTTTATTGACAACAACAGGCGTATCCGCCGCAACCTTCTCTGTGATGGCATCCACGTCAGCTACATCCTTCGTTTCAGGCACACTAGGTTCGGTAGTAAAACGAGGAAGAATGTGCATAGATGCAGGAGGTGGCGATGACGCAAATGTGTTATTCTCCGCAGCGTTGACAGGCACAATCATGATGGGCACTAAAGGCGCAATCGGGGAAGGTGATAACTCAGGCGCACTTTCTTCCATAATTGTGGGCGACTTGATGGCCATTCCAGGAGGTAGGGTGAAATCATCGTTATATTTTGGTGTAGGGATTGAAATCTATATGCAAGGAAAATACGACAAAGTCAATATAGAGCGGGTACCTTATACCAGTGAGACAGAGAAGTTGACCTTTGGGATGTTTATGGGGTCAATACCGACGGCGCTATGCATTGCAGCTCCCAAACCTGACGCGACGTATGCAAGCGCAGATGACGTACCATCGCGAGCAGCAATGGTACTTGCCAGATCCGCGAGAAATCCGGATGTCTGTGTATCTGTAGTTTTTTGCTCAGCCCCAGCAATCTTAGCATCTGTGGTACCCGTGAGTGACTTGGTGTGCTTTGATAAAGTTTGTGATGTATATTCAAGTTTCTCGGCGACCTCAGCAACCAAAGTATCGCCATTTGTCTTGTGGCTATTTGCTTCAACTGCAGTAGTTGGCTTCTCAGCATCGACAGGAAGAGGAGTCGTCTCGAGCGCTGGTAGCATGACAGGTTTCGCAGGTGCAGTATATATGTTGTTGACATAGCCGCCAGGGTCAACCTCAGTAGGTTGGTCTTCATGGACCAGCCATTCTCCATCAACAATGAACTTGAACTTGATTTTCTGTTCCCAAGGAATCTGGGCCACGCCCTCAAAGCCAGTTTGGTTTTTTACAAGGTGGATAGATGATTTCCACTTGTATCAGCATCGTACATGAGGCGACAGGTGAAAAGTATAGCCAGATTAAGAACTGACCTCGTCAAATGTACCGGTGACGATGACCGTGGTTGGTTCCGTATGCGGCCTATTGAGAGATAAGATGAGCATAGGGAAGACGATGACTTGAACTATTAAGAAACCATTTGAACACCACTTGGTGCAGATCTGTAGAACTCATATGAGAAACGATAAGGAAAGGTCGTTGCTAATACCGCAGGTATCGTCAACATTGCACATGTTTATCATAATAACGTACAAATCCAGGTTCACTCATGCTCCTTCAGTGCTCTGCCTTATACCTCCAGTACTTCAGCCTGAGATAGAAAAGAGCGCTTAAGATTAAGCACGCAGATAATTTCATGACAAGAGATATTCGTGCAGTACTTAAGTAAATAGTGCTCCTGCTTTATAACCAGACCCAACTCCGGCTTCAAATGTCTTCGCCATTGAGGTCATGATGATGTGCATCGCACCTTTCGTAACCCTGTGGACTACACCATACGTCGCGTATTCATATGTCGAAAGATTGGTATCAATTACAAAGCTTCTTCGTCACAATCTCGTCGGGACTACCATTGAGTTTGATCTTCAATTTTATTCAGCAAAATTGGCAAGATCGATTCTCAAACCCTCCCCGCGAACTTGAAGCAGCTTGGTTTACACGGAATCCGGTTTAACTTTCTGGGTTTCGAGAATTACTTAAATAATACTTAGCACGTGGCTCGGACATCATGATTTCACGTGTCAGTGCAGTTAACCGTCAATCGAATACACCTTTCCCTAGACCCCATCGCCCTAAATGGCATCTAACGAGCTCATAAGTGCGCAATTTGATAGGGCCGTTGAAATTGTGCAAAGCCTACCGAAAACGGGTCCAATACAAACCGACTACGAGGAGAAATTGGCAATGTACAGGTGACGAGTCACGAATTCTATCACTTCCATCTTTCAAAATCTGACGTTCCGTGCAGTCTTTTCAAGCAAGGCTCGTCGTCTTTTATTTGCGTTTTGACCTGAAGCGGACTGAATGAATGAATAGCGACAGTCGGAAATGTCAAGTCTCCCCGCCCTGGTATTTGGGATATGCTCGGTCGGGCCAAATGGTACGTCAGGGGACTGCTTTCAGCGTATCTGTTTCCTCATTCATAAAAGGGATGCTTGGGAAAAAAACAAAGATCTGGATCTTTACGAAGCTCGATGGCTGTACGTTGAGGCGCTGTTAAAGGTTGGCGCTTACCAGTCTCTAAATCTATAACCTTATCCCTTCCCTTCATTATCCAGGTCCTGCGCAAGTATTCAGATAAAACGATAGCAAAGAGCCTTGTACAGGAGCTGGAATCATATGGCGGTGATCCTTCAAATCTTGTCATGAGCCGTACGTACGCAGGAGACCGTCTTGTTCTTGTCTACATTATTCACTTTAAGATAGGTAATCTGACAAAATCTTCACGGTCGGATGGTTCGGAGTCGACAGTATCTGATGCACCATTACCTTTCCATACCAATGTGTCTATGGCCCAACATCGTGAAGCGCCTTCGCAAGAAGATGAGGTGGAATCCACATCTGGAGAGGAATCCCAATCCGAAGCTAACGAATTACCTTTGATTAATGCCGTCAATGCAGGCCGCAGGCCTTCCGAAAACCGTCCTCAGTCGTCTCTTTCGTCACATCGATATCGTACTCCCTTGGCAAGATCCTTTGTCATGTCACCACCCCTTTCAGAGCACCTTATCCCATTACAACAACCTCTTCCCGGATTCGAGACCCCTTCAGCCTTTGCTGAGGCTACCTCTATCCCTTCTTCATCATACCCTCGTTCAAACTCCCTGGCAGGACCGCTGTCAGAATCATCCAGAGCCGAAATGGTTTCACCTAGTCATTTATACGCAGGGCATCCAAGTTACCAAACCCAAACGCCACCCCATCACCCTTCAGAGTATGAACTTATTCGGCCTGCGTCGGCTTTGGCTTTGGAACGTGCCGTGGAAAATGTTCAGGTCCATTTAGCTGCATTTTCAGAACGCTTGGAGACATTAGAATCACGTTCGCTGTTAGTTTCGCGGTCGAACCTAAGTCCAAGTTCTCGAGGGTCTCCCCCATGGGTCGGTGGACGGGGATCCCCTAGCGACAGACACGGGGCTCCTAGGTGGGACATTGACGACCTAGGAATGTGGTCATATATTCTCAATCCTCTCTCACATGCAATGGACACTCTGCGAGACATCTTTTCCAGAGACGAAAACCGTTCTCCCTCTATGATGATCATCCGTCGGTTATGTCTTGATGTCTCATTCCTCCTGTGTGTCATCGGCGTCATCGGTGCCATGTGGAGGAAGAGTGGGAGTAGGAGAAGAGAAATCAAAGCTGCCCTAGTTGTGCTTTGGAGGGCTATTGTCGGTTCTCCATCTCGAGTAACGGTAGATCGAGGCGTGTAGTTGCTTATCTTGGTGATACCATTTACAATCTCATCTCAAACGAACTCACGGGAATCAGGGTTACGTACTAGCTTCCACATTTAATAGACTGATAGAGTGCCTTATGATTATGGGCAAGCGTTGTCAATAACTCACGCCTCACATGACTGCTGCAACATGTCCATTTATGCGAGACGAGATGAACTTCTATGAAATTTACTCGTCCTCATGGTTTGACTTCCTAAGACATATCAACAACACAACGGATGCAGCTCCCACCCTATTGGCAAATCAGAGCAGACCTAACAGTGGTACGGAAGAATAACTTACATGCATATCATGGAAACCCTCATTGATATCTGCCAGTTTCCTATGGTGAGTGACGTACTCGTCGATCTTCATTGTGCCTTTGAGATAATCTGTTGTGTGAAATGTAACGAATGATCAAGCTTGTCAGAGTAAGGGCAACGAGACTGGTATCACCTTCTACGAGTGCAGGGATTTCAGTCCTGCCTTTGACACCTCCAAAGGCCGTTCCACGCCAAGTTCGTCCAGTTACCTATATTATAATATTTTTCAGTGACAACGTAGATTTGAACGAAGATTTCATACAAGCTGGAATCTAGAAAGACCTTCAGCTCTCGCGAGGGAAAAGAGGAGATGCATCTTACGGCCGAGTGGAGATCTCCTGTCCAGCAGCCGCAACACCGATCACAGTAGAAACACCCCATCCTTTGTGACAAGCTTCAAGAGCGGATCGCATCACATGAACCTTGATCAGGATCACCCCAATCATAGTTGGACCTTTTGAATTGAAAAATCACTCACGTTTCCAGTGCAATCGAATGTAAAGTCCAAGCCACCATCAGTTATCTCGACCAGGTAATCTTGGACCTTCTGACCATCTTTCAAAGCTGACGGATTTACGAATTCCGTAGCACCAAAATTCTTAGCCCAGACTTCTTTGGAGTCGCTGATATCGATAGCAATGATTCGACTAGCTCCGACCAATGCCGCTGTGTTAATGACACCTAATCCAATTGCACCGCACCCAAAGACAGCAACGGAGGAGCCCTCTGCGAACACAAATCAGCAACCTGCATATAGCCAACGAACGCGTGCTTACTGATTCCAGGCTGCTTTACGACTGCACCCCAAGCCGTGGTGATTCCGCATCCAAGTAGACAGACTTTCTCTAAAGGAGCTTGCTTATTCACTGCAACAACTGATACGTCTGCAACAACAGTGTATTGAGAGAACGTTGAAGTTCCCATCTGAAAAATCATGATAATTTAGATACTGACGCGGGAAATATAATTTAGAAAGCACGAACAAAGTGGTGGATAGGTTGTCCATTAATTGAAAAACGGCTGGAATTATCGGGCATGAGACCTTTTCCCTGAGTAGCGCGGACTGAGGAACACAAACTGTCAGTACAGATTTGAACTCGCGCGAGCCCGTCGCTAAATTTACCTTTGCCACAGAGGTTCGTTTTTCCACTCTTGCAAAATTTACATTCGCGACATTCTAGATGTAGTCAGGTTTTTTCTCTCAAGAACGTATAAAATAGGACGTACCCGCCGTATAGAGGGGTATGACATGGTCACCTACTGCGACGTTTGTGACGCCTTCACCTATGGATTCTACCTGTGGAGCAAGCTCAGAAACCTGGGAATATTAAAGTATATTAAGGGTACCGACTATTCCTCCGCCTTCGTGTCCAAGGATGACGGGAAAGAGACCCTATAATATAATCAGTGGAGAGCTTATCGCTGGGATCTAGGGCGGGCACAGACTTCAGGATCCTTGCCGCTCCGAGTGTACTCGTCGGTATGGCAGATACCTACGAGTGCGTATCAATATCAAGTATTCCCATATGTTCTAGGCGTTATAGTACCAGTGTACAGTATATGGATTCTGACTTCGTTGGCTTTCGGCGGTGCGACTTCAACCTCTTCGATTGTAAGGGGTTCTCCCGCACCCCGGCAAACAGCGGCCTTGCACTTGATGGTTGTTCCAACTGTGGACGACATTGAAGGAATTTTGTGGAGGTGGGTGATGGTGAAAAGTCAGAGATACTTGCCTGAAGGCCGGCTTTTCTGCAGATGTTATCCGGAGGCCCAGATAAGATAATCATCGGACCCTGAGCGCTAAGCGCATGTCTTTCACCAATCTCTATTACAAGCGAGTGAGTAATATATTCTTGTTTTGCATTAGACTCAAATTCAGACGCGAAGGTAGACGGCAGGCACTGAAAAAGCATGCTATGTCTGTTATAAACCGACGACAACGGTATTGGCAACAATAAACACAGTTGATTTCCTGTACACATGTCCTGGACATCTCTCGGATCAAGGATTCGCTAGCCTTGTGAGCACATATGAGGTGTCCAAGGTGGCTGTATCAGCAGAGGAGATTGCTAAAGTAAAGGAAGAGTGGGAGGAAAAGGAGAAGAGGAGAGTTGAGAAGGAGAAGGCAAAGGAGAAGGAGGCAAAGGAGAAGGAGGCAAAGGAGAAGGAGAAGGAGAAAGACAAAGATAAAGATAACAAGGCGGCAGACAAGGAAGAGACGAAAGAAGGATCCAAGTCTCCTAAAATACAAGCCACCCCAAGTACATCCTCACCACCAACCCATGAGCGTTATACACTGCACCGTGATTTTTTCATTAGTTGAGTACCTCACACCATGCCGAACAAAATGGAGCTGACATTTTCGTTACCAGTGCGCCAATACGAACACCGACGACGAAGACAAGCTTCACAAGCTAAGGAACTTGCGCCTCGCCTTCCTATAGCGCCTAGAGGAAAGGTTGAGAAGTATTAGGATTACTTAGTTTGTAGATAGGGGCGGAGTTTTAACAAAGCTGACTGTTGGTGACCCGTCATGTCCTTAGGTAATCATCGTCCTCTTTGAACAGATTTTTATTTTAACGATGAACAAAAATCCGTTTCTTCCGACCCCAAGTTTCACTCCTCAGCAGCCTCCCTTACCTCCAGGACCTCCTCCTCCACAACCCTCACAGCCAGATTATTCGGCATGGTGGGCAAACGCTGCAGCGCACCCACATGTACAACCTCCGACTGTTGGACCTTACAATAATACTCATTGGACTCCTCCTCAGCCTCCCCGTCCCCCTGCTGAACAAAGTGCTTTATATGCAAACTACGGCTATGGATCTCAAAATAATCATTGGCAAAGGCAACAGCAGCAGCAGTATCATCCACCACCACCTGTCATCCAGCAACCTCCTCAACCGCCAACCCAGCCAGCATATAACCCTTATCAGCCATCAGCTGGCTATCCCCAACAATATGTTCCACAACCTGGACCACCACCCCCACAACCAATGGCTCATCCACCGTACCCTCATCCACCAGCACAACCTCAGCACTTTTTTCCGCCTCCGATCCCACCTCAGCCACCTCAACAACAACAACAACAACATCAGCAACCCCAACAATCACAACCGCGTCACATTCATCATACGCCTCCTCAACATTTACCACCTGCGAAACGCCAAAGATTTGATGGTCCGAATAACAACAATCGACATCACCAAAACCAACCACCACAACCACAGTTTCAACCACCTCCCGCACCGCCTCAGAACTTAGGAAACTTTTCTGGGCCAAGTCATGGGCCTAACCGCGGTGGGGTACCTTCTGGACCTGGTGGTCGTGGTGGTGGACCTGCTGGACCCAGAGGCGGCGGTGTAGGAGCACGGGGAGGGCGAGGGGGCTCAATATCAGGAAATAGAGGAGGGTTATCTGGAGGACGAGGCAGAGGGGGAAGCTTTGTCGGAGGAGGTGGTGGTGGTAGAGGTGGGTCAGGAGGAGGTCAAACCAATGGACCATTGCGAGGACATGCTTCCAGGAACAATTTCGGTGGAGGAAACAAAGACTTTCACAACCGGCGTGGTGGTGGATCTTTCACTGGCTCTGGTGGGGGTACTGGTTATTCACATCAAGGGGGTTCGTCTTTCCGAGGCCGCAACCCAGGACATATGTCTTCGAATCGCGGCAATCGACCTGATGGTGGAAGTGGACCTATCTTTGGGTCAAGAGAAGGTACTATGTCATCTAGTTTTGGTGGTAAGAAAGATGAAAACAGGCGAACACTTACGGATTTCAAAATTGTTGGTCTGGCCATACCTGGTTTAAGTTGGACTTGGGGTATAATTCCATCTTTGTCTCCGGTAAAGGTTGAAGGCAATGTAATCGATGTCGATGGGCAAGGGAGTTCCAGCACTATTGTCAAAGAGGACATATTGGATGATGGCAGCTCTATGCATGCAGTCGCTTCGTCAAGCAGTGCGAAGGAGACTCAGATAGAAGTCAAGTCAGAGCAGTCTACGGAGATTGAAATGGCAGATGCCAAACCGCTGCAGGACACCGCGTCCAACGCTCATGTTTCGTCGGACCACTCTCCTCCTCCGTCTCGCATTCGCATCTATTTTCATACACCTGTCACTGCTGATGACTCTCGTCCTATCCCTCATAACTCTACTTATGGAGATTTTCCTTCAGATTCTAGGAAAGGGAAAAGAAAAAAGTTGGAAGATGATGACGGCGATCTGGAAGAGCGTCGAGCTCCTCCCCCTCCGCCTCAGATGGGCAGTGCTCTGAATGATGATCAGTTGAGTGTCACCGCAAGCGTCGCTGAGACTGCTAGTGAAGGTGATTGGTTGATGGCTGCTATTGTTGAAGGTGAGGAGGCGGGTGGCGCAGCGAGTGATCTTCCTAGTGAAGACGACGAGGAGTCCGACCAGCTGCACGTCAGCCAGATAGTTAAAGATGATGATCACGACGATTCCATCGATGACGATGTCACCGTTGGGGATACTGAGACCTTTGTTGATGGTGAGCATTGTCACAACGCTTCGCGATATTGTCCTTTGGTGTGAAAGTCCTTCCGAGCCTTCGCCGAGGAGGCCCGTCGCCCTGTGCGCACACACCGCTGACTTGTTTGATTTCCTTTTCAAGGCAATCCTCATGATGATGTGCATATGACAGGAGCTGAACTTGAGGCTCTGGAATCCTCTGCAGCATTTGGGACTATGGATGATAACCCCAAAGTAGCTCAAGCTGCTATTGAAAATGCCTTGTTTGCTACCTCTTCTGGTCAAACGTCAACACTTGGACACATCAATGGCAGTCATACAACTGATCTTAATGCTGCAGTGGATAATTCAGAGCAGCCGGATGTGGTTGCTTCAGACGGCATTGTTGCCATTCTGCCTCTGGCGCCAGGGGTCCATGATTCTGTTTCTGCTTCTCTTATTTCTTCCTCGTCTCAAAATGATGCCGTTTCCGCTGAATCTGCGTCCGTACCTGATATTGTTTTTTTCATCCGCATTCATTCCTCACATAGAACCAATTTTCACACAGTGATGATTACTCTGCTGACCATCCTGAATATCTTGAAACGCAGGTTTTCGAAGCTTCTTCTCAAAGTTTGACATCAAAATCTTTGGAATCCGTGTCTGCTGACTCCACTCTTCTGAACATGGAAGAAGCTACTCAGGCGGATGAGGGTGCCTTCAACAATCTAAACGGCGTTGAACCTTGTGACATTCAAACAACAAGCGATGCGAGCGATGTCGCTGGGATTACCTCTCACTCTCACGGAGACCATTTGCCCGAACCGCCAGCATCTCCGTCGGATGATGCTTCACCCCTTCCACTTGCCAAAGTTGATGCGAAGGCGGTAAAAATACCTTCGGCCAATCGTTTATCGATTTCTTACTCTCGTGGGAATCGCCGCTTTGTTGTAGACGCCGAGGTTGTAGAAAGTGTAAAACTTTTCCGCCAGGAAGGACACATTGAAGTCACCATAAACGTTGACAAAAATGTTGATGGTAGTCTGAAAGGCATATTGGTAAGGTATCTTTCTTACAGCTGGATCAAATCTTATTAATTCATTACAGATGGAAGGCCTCTCCGACGCCACAAAATCATACTCTCACATTCTCAGTGATCCTGACGCGTCGACCACCCCTGATATCACCGTGCCCCAGTTCTCCAAGGTCCCTGTGCCTTCTGCTCTAAAACTTTTTGTATATCTTGATACTGCCCGACCCTTGTCGGAACCAAAATGGGCCAAGACTGGAGACGTGCAAGACTGGCTCAAGAGTATGTTCGGCCGAATGTTTTGGGTCGCTGGTGACGCCGCTGAAGGATGGGAAAAAAAGATTTACGTCGTTGATCCCGATCCGGTATGGTTTGTTTATATGGAATTATTAGCCCTCCGTTCAACGTTTTGTCTAGCCCCCAACAATCTGGACAGTCCTGGATGGCTGGTCTACAAATTCCCCGGTCGGCGTACTGAACGAGCGCCAACGATTTCTCAAGACACACATGACCGAAACTGATAATATCTTGGAGATTCTGCTACGTCTTGTGCGTGGCGAACGAGCCACTCCCTTCTCGCAGTCTGCTCCAGCGATCTCGGCCCCTAGCGTTTCCGGCCCTCTTCTTTCGGCATTGTCCCAAGGATCAGCTCATTGTGCTCAACAAACGCATGTGTCCCTGGCCGTCTTGGCAATGTTCCGTCTGACTGTCGATTATGCCAAGAAAGCATTAGGAGACAAGGGTAAGGGAGATGCAGAAGAACGTATGGGCGAGATCATTAGGTGCCTCCCATCACATCTCGTCTACAAAAGCCTCGATGGTATATTCAAAGAATGGAGAGTCGAAAAAAAGGGCCGCTAAATCGGATTGACTCGGAGCTCTGTCAGTCACTGTCAGTGGTTCAATGTAGTCTTATTAGAATAGCTTGCCTGTTACAAGGTCAACAAAAAACCCATGTTTATATTCTTTTTAAGTGATTTCCAGCCGCGATTTGAATCATAGGCGCATAATAGAATAGAATAAATTTCCACTGTAGTCACGTGTCACAACATCGAGGAACGCGTCAGCTTTGAAGTTCATTGACTTTATTCCTTTCAACTGCTCTATTAAGAACCATGGTACTTGAATCGCATTTTCGCAGAATTGAACGTGTATCTAATTATCTGAAATAGTTTCGAAACACCTACGATTCCGATAACACAGTTTTTTCACCTCAAGGACGACTCCATCAGGTGGAATATGCTCTAGAAGCCGTAAAGCAGGGATCAGCCGCCGTTGGCCTGCGTTCAAAGACCCATTCAGTTTTGTTGGCTTTGAAGGTACATATTTCTCCAGTTGAACAGTCCTTTCGTAGATATCCTGGACACCGTGTTACAGAGATCCACAGGCGAGCTTGCCTCGTACCAGCAAAAGATGTTCCGAATAGATGACCATGTTGGAATTGCTATCGCCGGGTTGACATCCGATGCTCGTGTACTGAGGTGATTGTTCGATCATTATACACTCAAGGGTGTCTCTCATGCCTTCTATTGTTAAAGTAACTTCATGCGCCAGCAAGCCATGTCATCTAAAATGGTTTTCAATCGCCCTATACCCGTGAATCGCCTGGTTTCTTCCATCGCAGATAGTAAGTCACCCTTTTTGGAGCTTGTTATCCGACCCTTCTAATTGATCGCGCTGCGAACAGAGGCTCAAGTGAATACACAAGAGTACGGACGTCGTCCTTACGGAGTTGGGTTCCTTGTCATCGGCCAAGATAACTCAGGTCCTCATCTATATGAGTTCTCGCCATCTGGGAATTCTTATGAATACTACGCTATGTCGATCGGTGCGAGGAGTCAAAGCGCGAAGACATACCTAGAGAAACACTACGAAAGCTTCGCTGATTGTGAGTCCTCCAGCTCTTTCATGGAAGCATTGAAGAACTGGTGCGTTTATCACTATCAGGCTCACTTGAAGATCTTGTACGACATGGACTGCATGCACTGCGAGAGACCCTTCAGCAAGACAAGGAACTCAATGTCAATAACACATCCATTGGCATAGTCGGGCCCACAAGCGAGCACGAGAAGGTCGCCACCCCCGGAGGATCATTCCGTATCCTCGAGAATGAGTCCGTAGAACCATTCTTGAAAACCATGATCCCCAAAGAATCAACGGAACCAAGCACCACGACAGCAGCCACTGATGAAGATGTTCAAATGTCTGGATAGTCGCAAACCCTGTACCTGTATATCCAAAAACATTATTGTTGTTCTGATGCCTGATTTCAAAGCACGGTATAATCTACTTTTTCATATTTGTCATGGTAGTTATTTAGGGTTGTTTTACCTTCCTCAAAATGGGTCTCCAGATTCTTGAAGCCACTCCAGGTGCACGCATGGAAATCAATAAATGCACCATGGCACTTAACAGCATGACGCTTCCTGCTTGGTGTGCAACCGCCAGTGGAACGGGCACCAGGTATAACAATGTAGTTATGCCCAAAGCTACCTGAACGTTCGCCATGGCAAATGCTGCCATTGTGGCCATACGGGTCAGAGGCGGTAATGCTGCCCGCATGGCTGGGCTGCACGTCCGTGCGTATAGCAAGGCAGTACCAAGATAGGTAGTGGTGGCCTGAAAATAAGCTTAAAGATTAATCATCTGCCCAAAGCTTGAAACTTACAAGGACACGGTGGTCAAATTGAACGGTGGTTGGATTTTCGAAAATATTGCGCCACCATTTGTCGGACTTATCGGGAAGTTTCGCGTACTCATCTGAGAAAAGCTCTTCAGCGGGAGGCGCGATGTGACCGCCCATCAAAGGGAATTCATTGTAGAGCAGACCAGCGTCCAATCCAGCGACGAAGGCGCCTAAAAGAGTTTATCAGCTAAGAGGCATAAGTGTTGCAAAGAACATACCCGACAACGCAGTGAGTAAAACAAGGCCAGTGAGTGCCCATGATTGCCTTTTAAAAGAATATAACAGAGGGTTGCTTAGAACCTTCTGGAATCCGGTCGGATTTCCACTCCACGAGCCACCATTTGCATATTTCCAATCCTTTACAACAGCCATACCTGTTCCAAACATACCAAGATACAATAAGAAAGCCATTCCGAGATGAGCTGCAAGCCTGTATTGTGATACACGCGGTACTGCTCCCGGCGTATCCATAATAGACTCTTCGAGACCGGATTTCACCATGTACCATCCAAGGAGACCTTGTGCACCAATGAGGAACGCAAGGCCTGTGAGTGGGAGTATCATCGACTTGGGAATTTTTTTTCTGAGCGCGAAATATGCTAAGGGGCCAACAAAGACGATGCCAATGAGACGACCCAAAACACGGTGTCCCCATTCCATATAAAATATGGATTTGAAGTCATCCAGAGATATCGAGTGATTCAATCTGGCGTCCTTTGAACAAAGGTCTACTTGACTAACAAAAGCAGGAATCGTAACTTACAATCTAAACTCTGGAGTTTCTTTATATTTATCAAATTCTACCATCCATTCGGCATGCGATAGCGGGGGTAAGATGCCAGTGATAGGTCGCCATTCAGTAATACTTAATCCAGACTCGGTCAAACGCGTGACTCCACCCACTACGATGACACCAAGTACCAAGAGAGATGAAAGCAGCAACCATCTGCCGACTGCAGGAGAAGGGAGGATTGGAAGAGTTGTGGGAGTGTCTTTTTTTATATTTTGATTCAATATGGGTCTATTGAAATGCAGGGTACGTGCAAAAGCCAAAGAACTGCTAGGTAGTAGACTCTCCGATGTAGTAAATGGTGTCGGTGGTTTCAAGTGACCCGTCTTCCATCGACCTTGGACGGTTATAATGCTCCGAACTGAGTTTAGTCTAAGAAAAGACCTTGGAGGCGTGAAACAGGGTATTGCTGGCGGCCAACACACCTTGAGTGCCTGTCGCAGCATAAGTAAAAGGCGAAGAAATTCTTGGCTGACCAATCGCCCCCATGCTTCCGTTCACTCGCCGACTATTCCCTACACCCCGTGCGGTGGGGACCTTTACAACAGCTGCGATGCGGAGAAATGCAAAGGCGTCCAATAATCATCCGTCAAATCTATCAGAAGGAGAGCAAAATATCTACGCTAAACTCACAGCAAAATTTACACCGTCTCAACTTCAAGTTCAGGATGTTTCCGGTGGGTGTTGGCCTTTTTATCTCCTTTCGTGGCTCACTCAGGTAAAGGCGGTTGTGGAACTTTCTACGCTATCACGATATCAAGTCCAACATTCCAAGGACTCTCAACATTGAAACAACACAAATTGGTCACAGACGCACTCAAATCAGAAATAGCGGGAATTCATGGCTTGCAGGTACTTCGTTCGAGCTCCTTATTTGTGCCCAAGCCGACCTATTCATGACTTAGATAAAAACCGATACCCAATAGGCAACTAGACGTTCGCATCGAATGTTAGAGAACCACTTCCACCAGGAAACGATTAAAGCCTAATTTCTGAAGGGCTTTCGGCCTGGTTATATGTTTCATGAGAATAGATCGTTTTATTCTCAAGCGAGCGTTGCGACATACAACCACAACAATTAATATTTTCCCAAGCATCTGGAGGAAACAGCGTGATACCTATCCCCTTTTTTTTTAGAAGCTGGAATCATGGAAATAAATCATTTGCCGGTTTTCATGATCTTGGATAGTCGTATTAAAGTGATTGCCTCGCGGTTGTAAATTTGGTGATTAGGATCCTCCGTAACCTCCAATTATGCCAATCAGAAAACAATCGATATATGTGATCAAAATGGAACATCCACCTCTTCCCAAGTAAATTTCTTCTTGAGCATTGTGAAAAACCGTTTATCGGCCTGTCAAAAGAGCACTCTGCTTCGGAGGTAACGAACAGAAGATTAGCCTAACGTACTTTTCTCCGCTTTTTATAAGAGAACAAGATTTCTGTCGTTGAATCGGAGAGCTCGCTCAGAGTCTGAACAAGAAGCGGGAACGCGGGTTCAAAGTACACGCAGTCCGCAGCCAAGATGAGGTCGGGACGTTGAATGGTCATTGGTATTGCCATTCCCCTTGATCGAGAATTACAGGCAAGTTGAGGGTCTCGACTCTGAGATTGAGGGCGAAACAAACCAATTAAGCTCGGCCACAATCATCCTTGATTCTAAGCCATTTAATAAAATGTTGCGATGCATGATTGGAAGCAAGGGGCTAAGACGGATTGCAGATCAAACTTGAACTTGAAGATAAAAAATCGGGTAGAGAGAATGTTTGACGGACACCTGGTCTGTTATACACACGTCGCCACCCATCTTCCCCGCGACAAGTCCTACGAGTCCAGTGCCACTTCCTAACTCAAGAATATTTCTGTTCTTGACGTAGTCTGTGCCTTTCTGAACTAGATAACTGGCTAGGATCTACGACCAAAGTCCGTATCAATTCGTTTTGTACTAGTTCGACGCAAGACAGCAGACAACGCACTTGTCCAGCAGGCCATGCTAGACCTCCACAACCAGGAGAAGCGTCCACGGCAAGCGAGATAGACAGAGGGTTATTGGGGTCATTCAGAAATGAGAGCTTGAGAATTCCATCTCGAATTGAATGAGACTGCTGAGGGAGAACATCCAAGAGTTCCGATCTTGATGAAGAAGCGCGTGAAAGTCCTTCCACTGAAATGATTCCTTCAAGTTCATGATCATTCATGAGGTGACGCAAGGGGTCAAGCTTATAATCTAGATGTTCATCGAGAGCAATATCATGATCCGGCATACCGCAGTGGGTTTATTAGGCAATGGGAAAAAATGGGTAAAAGTTATATGTTGAGTAACTATAAGGCCCAGGCCGGATGTCCGGTTGGCTGAGGACAATTTATTTTACTTAGATATATGGTCACATCTAAACCAGTCAAGATATCGTTACCCATGAAGAACGCATGAGCCACAGATCTACGGAAAAAGATTAGTATTTAACCATAAACTGAGTATACAAAACCGCCTAGTCATCACGATCCGAGGTGTCAAGGGCTCACTGGCGACGGACCCGGAGATGTGAGTGATTGAACCAATGAAGACAGGATGGATGAAGTAAGTAGTATTTGTCGAAAACCTTTCCAGGAGACCCATGATCACAGAGAAGGAAGTGGTACCGAACCAGTCTGGTTAGTAGCTGATGTCCGATGAAGATGGGGCATGCGACTATATAGATCCTAGTACACTTCAAAGGGACGGGGCCAACTAGCTGTGGTGGAACGCGATAAAGTAGGATGTTTGTGCACAACCAACCTCCCAGACACGTCCAAACTGGATTCTGTTACATCAATCTTAAATAATGATAGGGTTTTCAAGAACATAAGTTTCGGAAAGTATAATGGTGAACAAATAAAAAAAGAACATACAATAGAGGCCTATAAATTGCCGAGAAAACTCACAAAATCGTGAAACTCGGCCTCATGTTCGCTACTTTCTTCTCTGGATTGGAATTTGGTGAATAGAATAAGATAGAATCATAAGACTCTTCGCAGAAAACTGAGATACGAATAATTTAGCATGACGCCAGCCAAACTATCAGCTGGGGTGGGCTCAGATTGCGGAAATTTAAGAGACAGAGCCTCAACGAAAAATTTCCATCGACGTCTGGCGATATAAATTTGGCTAAGAGCGAGCCCGAGACCATTCGTCTTACTCCATCCAAAGTTGTTCGGGAGAATATTCAATAAAATGGTGGATAATAATGTCGAAGAGATATAACAAGGTTCCCGTGTTCAAATAATAAGCAGATCACTAGGTATGAAGGTAGGTCAAGATATCTGTGAGCAAGAACTGTAGACGCGCACATTTTGTACAGTCTCTGGAGAACTTTGTGATGGTACCCACTTCGCCTTGGAACGACCATCCTTCCAGGCATATTTCAAAGCCCCTCGAACAAGCTCTTCACGGGGACTCACAAGGACACCTAAAATACAGGACATATGAGGTGTCAGGAGCCAAGTCGTAAAAGACAACAAACCTTTCCAATACAGTTGACCCCAAGCTTTCCCATGAATCCCTCCACATTTAAACTTAGACCGGGTTATGACCCAGTAAGAGTTTGAAATTTGTTTCTCGCTCCACCGCAGTTGATGGACTTCAATGCCAACGCCACCTGTAGGTGTCCGCGACAAGATTTGGTAAAGGTTTCCGGTTTGTGGCTTTAGAGCTGGCGGAAGTTGGGACTTTTTGAGAGGAAGGAGACGCTTGAGAGACTGCGCAATGGTGGAAGTGGCCATTTCTGTGGCCATGGTGAGGCTCTAGATAATATTAGTGCTAATCGTAAAAGTATAAATCGTTGGGACGAGCGTTTACATAAGCAGCCCAACTTTCTGACGACCATATGTTATCCATTCGACGGGCTCTAAACCGACCGAATCGTTCTCTTGTGAACATTGTCAAACACTGGCAGTCGTCTCATAGCATCAAGTATGAAGTTGATTCTTGCGGTATTCCCATTCAACCAACTTGGTCGGTTCATCAGTTACTAGAGTCTTATGCATCTCCGAAGCTATCACCTGCAACCATTGACCGGTTGTACGAACTATCAGCCTTGGTGCCACCAAAAAAGCATACACTGCAGTATGAAAACATGAAAAAGGACTTGGAAAATATGGTCAAGCTAGTGGAGGCAGTAAAGCAAATGAACACGAATGGTGTATCTTTGACTGGGCGAGGTGAGAAAGAAGATGGGGATAGAACACAACAAATTCTGCAGTTTGGAGGAGAGCACGGGCAGACACTTTTGAAATACGCTACGTGCACGGAAAACGATCTTTATACAGTCGAAGCGGAAAGGAAACGATAACATCATCTTCATTGAAATTGTTCTCGAAAGAAAGAACACATTAAGGTTGGCTAGTTCTTATTCTCTATTATGTAACAGTGCTGACAGCAACAAAGGAACAGAAGCGTCCGGCGTTTAGACCAGAAGGCTGTGACCACCGGTCGATCCAAATCCATTTGACCCACGAACTGTCGCTTCAAGATCCTGACGTGTAAATGGTTGTTATTGCGATATCAAAGCGACGAATAAGAATGGGAACTTACATCAACCTCCTGGACCTCAGGTGTATAAATTCTCTCGATAACTAATTGTGCGATGCGGTCGCCTTCCTCCACTTTGGTTATGCATCAATCAGGAGTTGTCGATAGCGGATTATGATGATTGGAGCATACCTTGAAAATCCTTGTCGGAATGATTAAAGAGCAGAACGAATATGACACCTCGGTAGTCTGCATCAACAACTCCTGCTCCAGTGTCAATCATAAATTTTGAAGCTGCATATAGAGCAAGGATTAATATGCATAATCGTATCTTTAATTTGTATGACAGACCAAGTCCACTGCGAGGTGCGACGCGACCATAAGTACCTGGTGGTACAGCGATTGAAAGTTGAGTGTCGACAAGAGCTTTACCATGTGCAGGAACGACCTTTTTTTCCGCACTATATAACTGACCTTGAACGATATCCCCCGGTATAGAGATTTTTACATACCTGTAGAGATCATAGCCAGCAGCCAAGGCTGAACCACGCGTTGGTAGCTTCGCATTTTTAGAAAGCCTTTTGATGAGGAGCTGAGGCTCTGGAACTACGGGTACATCAGAATCACTTGTTGGAGACATCTTGCGTTTCTTGAGCTGGTTTTCCATGAAGTTAGAGGACAAGCAGAATCATAGATGAATTTAAAGCTTTGAAGTTTTTGTACTGTTGAACGCGTCCTGTCACGGCCACGTGATGCAAAGACTGTTCGGAACTTCTCTGGTTTGCTTCTCTCGCTTCTCTCGCTTCCGAAACGACTTCCGAAGGGTCTGTTCGGTTGTTCAATTCAAACACCTGAAAAGGACCATTTTGAATTGTTAATATGAATTGAAGGTCCGGGAATACACTCGTGAGACTCTGATGGCATTATCTAATGACACCCCTGCTAAATCCAATTTCCTAAAGCAGTTGCTAAACAGGCCTTTCAGAAGTCTGAACCTCGATGCTCGAGCGCTCAGGCCCTAGACGATAGCCTTATGCATTTCTACACTGAGGCGCCCATAACGTCTTTCTTCCCGCGTATCACTACATCTAAAAAGCGCAAAGTACACACGGAACTTACATCCTCAGGTTCTGTCAGTAATAAACGGCAAAAAGACAATACCTCCACTGCCACTTCCAGACAAGGCATCAAATCCAAGGCTAATGAGGATGGGCAAGAACGCCGTAATGCCCTTGACAATGGAACGATATCCATCTTACATTCACCATCTGTCGAGGATCTTTCTACAGCGCGACCAGCTAAGGGTGCACAGCAGCAGACTAATGAAAGACACATGCCACTCCTCCCAAGTTTAAATCCTAAAAATGTTACCCCACAAATACCCAAGCCAAACATACTTCCGTCGCAAACGAGGTGCAAGACTTCTCTTCAGACTCCTTCACCGACGAATGCAGGAGCCGAAAGGCAGCGGTTAATGGAACTCACCCACACTCTGTCCCCTTTCATCTCTCGCAAATCATCAGATTCACACATTGAAAAGGTTCTCTTACCCACCCCCAATACGCTGGGACGGTCAACTTTGCACCACAATGATCGGTGTCGAGTAGTTCAAGGGCAGTTATCTCATCAAGATTCATCATCGCCAACACCGCCCCAACGCTCGGACACGTCACTGAAAGCAAGTGTACCTGTTTCTGTTCTGTCGTCTCAAAGCCAGCTAATGGCTAATGCATACTCCGAGGACGAACATTACTTGACTCCGGCCGTGCCATGCCAAAGACTGCAACTGCCGCAGTACGAAGCACAGCCCCCTCCTCCAAACAAGCTGCCTCTGAATCGAAGAGATAAAGGAGGCTCGATATCTCACGCCAGCGAAATGTTTATCTCTTCTTCTCAGAGTCAATTCCTATCCCCACTCGACGAGCATAATTCTCTGCAAAGATCACAACCTAGCTCAATCGCATCAAATCCTGATGACATCGTACCCAGTTCACAAAGCCAAGAAAAAGAGCTTCGAATATTAAGTGATCCGGAAGAATGCTGTCAGTCAATACGTTCTGAGTAAGTGTCTTACCTCAAATCCCTTCTCGCTGATCCGTGGGTCCGAACTTGGTTGATAGGAAACAAGCTTTGCCACAAAGGACACTCTTGGATGAACTGTTCTCAGTCTCCATTCTGCAAACAGGCTGGTTGGACGACAGCTTAGGCCTCGAGCAGCCAATTCAACAAACTACGGATATTCCTAGCATTGCGAACCACGGCGACGACTCCGCAACCGAATCTGAAACTGAACCCGAGACGGAAGAGAAGGATTCATACTACCGGAATCACCCCCTTACCATTATGCGATCCCAACCCTATGGATTCTCGCACCTAACAACCACTGATCTCGCTTCCTTTAACACGGATTCACAACCGCACAACTCTCAGCAATCATCACAGGATTTATCGCTCGCAGATCAGGCTTCCTCATTCGCATCCCTCCCCAGTGCGGTTAAGGAATTTCAGAGCATGTTCAGGTCAGACGACGAGAGTTATCCGTCGGATTTTCCGATGTCGTTGCGGTAGAGAATTTCCTCTCGCACAAAGATTCAAATTCCTACGGTGCTTGGGACACAATGCATGGAATCGCTGATTCTGCGTTGGGACCTCAACCAATCACGCAGTTAGGTTGTGATATTCAGCGTTCCCTTCAAATAATATCATTTTATTTAAATATTTATGCCTTCGGGAACGCGGTGTGACAAGTACACGTGATCTGATATCTGTGACCAGATCAGATCCATCCCACCGCAGATTCTTTCTCTTGTCAACTGATCAGAATGCCTGGACGCCTTCAGAATAAGGTGGGTATCCATCAACTTAGTCCGAAATCTTGCTTAATCAAATAATATCAGGTTGCTCTCGTCACGGGTGCTGGATCGTGCGTAAATTGACACAATGATAATGACTGATTTTTATCTGTTATGATGTAGGGGTATCGGAATGGAATCGTCGATCCTTTTTGCCCAGGAAGGCGCAAGTGTCTTACTTGTGGACATTAACTTACCAGCCGCTGAAAAAGGCGTGGCTATAATTGCCGAGCGTTATCCCAATGTTAGAGCTATTGCGACAAAGGCTGACGTTGGAAAGGAATCGGATGTGAAATCTGCCGTAGAAAAAGCTGTGAAAACATTTGGTAGATTGGATATCATGGTATATAATCTTTCTAACACTCAGTTATATCTTCTCACCCTCATCTTACAGTTCAACAATGCCGGTCTGTTCATTCTCATAAACCACTTGCCTGGCTGACAAATGAACAACGTGACAAGGGATAATGCATCCTGAAGATGATCATGCTCTTAATACAGAAGAACGAATTTGGGACCTTACTATGCAGATCAATGTAAAAGGTGTCTGGTGGGGTTGTAAATATGCCATTATAGCTATGCGAGAGAACCCCACAGACGAGTCTAAGGGTCTTCATGTCGGAGGGAGTATCATAAACACCGCAAGCTTCGTAGCCCTGATGGGTGCTGCCACGCCGCAACTAGCATGTGAGAACTATCCATGGCGTAGTTGTCCCTCTTGTCTTGTCTGATATTCCTCTTTTCCATGGCAGACACTGCGTCAAAAGTTCTAGATTTTTCGTTTATCAGAAAGTGTAATCCTCATACCTCTTTACTAGGGTGCTGTCCTTGCCATGACACGGGAATTGGCCATGGTACATGCCCGCGAAGGCATCCGCATTAACTCTCTCTGTCCGTAAGTATTTCGTTCTTTTGAGGACGTACAAAAGTTAAACGCCGTACACTAGTGGCCCTTTGAAGACGCGTAAGATTTACAAATCCTTTACGACTTGGTCTCACTTTTCTATGTACAGCATTGTTAATGGATTTTCTCAACACCGAGGAGAAGCGTGAACGCAGATTAGTTCATCTCCCAATGGGCCGCTTTGGCGAAGCGGTTGAGCTCGCGAGAGCCGCTTTATTTTGTGCGTATCATAGGCTTCCATCCGTTTCCGCTCACGATTTGCTGATGATCGGTCTTGTAAATTCAGTGGCCAGCGATGACAGTAGCTACGTAACGGTACGCATTTATGGTTAACACGTTACCTTCCTCCCTGATTTGTACTTTTGTAGGGCACGGATTTCACTGTTGACGGTGGACTCTCTTCTGCGTATGTCACGCCCACGGGAAAACCTGCGCTTTCGCCTCCGGCAAGCTTAATCTGAAATCGCAACGGAATCCGGAGGATGCAGAACCGACCTCGGTTTACGAGAGCGAAATGGACAAGTACCCGTAGCATCACCCCGAGTATTCACCCTTATGTTTCATTGATATCGAGTGCATGAACCGGAATGAAAATTATATAAGTCTCATGTCTCAATGCATAGATCAAGGCATTCAACTATATTTATTGGGCCTTTCGTCTTCTGTCTCCTTCTTCCTTTCGGATCCTTGCGACCTCCTTACCGATGGCGTTGTTGATGCGCTTGTGCATCGCCGGTCGATAGCCTAGGCCGAAAAGGATTTCAAGATGCACAAAGAAAGGAGCAAGAACAACGGCTAAAAATATAAATGCAATATGTTAATAACCGGCGAGCGGTTTTCAGGAATAAAGCCTTACCACCAAGGAGATTGTCGAGTAAAGCTGGTGCCCGTTTTTCGGCCAATCCATGACCAATAAATTGAGCAATCCAACATAAAACATGGATAGAAATGATGGCAGGAGTGTGGCTTGGATTTTGTCCGAACGCTGTAGCGGTCAAGACTATGATGATCATCTGAGGAGCATACAATAGCTTGTGGTTTAGGTGAGTGATCATAGTTTGTAGTGGCATATTGCAAAGAAACTTACAGCCGCAACTGGCTCGAGCAAAAGATAGTAGGCTAAATATATGACGGCCATAAGAGTAGCGTAGTTTGTTTCAAACACCATATAATCGTTGATAAGACGATGGTACGCGGGGACGAAAGGCGGAAGATGAAAGGGTGCCAGAAATGCCTGGAAAGACCTGGTGTCGACCGTATGAAAAGGAGAAAGCGTTGCGAGCGATAGACGAACCAAACGATCAAGGGAACACATAATATGTGAATGAGAACGTTAACCTTGTTAGTGTGGTAGGCTCCATAGAAAGTAAACTAAATTTATGGTAAGCTTGGGGCCAGAAAGCTATATGATGAGAGAGAACCTGTTTGTCAATGCTAAAGAGATCGAGGGACATGGTGGTTCGTGTTTAAGGGATGTCGCTGAGACCCACTGGTCATTGGCCGGTAACATATGTCTATGTCTGAAAAGTAAACTATAATAATAATATTAATATTAATATTGTTCATCACGTGTCTTCAAGTAGTCTCCATCGTCTGACTGGCCTGAGCGACCACACCATTTGACTTCATAAGCTTCATGGTTCGCTCTACAATAATTGTCAGAGCCTCTGACGCATTGCCTCTGGCAGCCAGCGTCGACGATGAGCAGGTATTCCCATAAATCAGAGACAAACACTATGCACTAACCAACGACGTGTCACTTGATGACGACAGACAGAGCAGGCGCTACAAGAGCACAAGCAACAGTCCAAGCTCATTTTTCGCCGTATAACACCAAATGCCGAACCGCGCTGTTCCATTGAAAGTGGACCGTATACATTGCAGTTCGTTAACTCAATCTCCCTTGTATATTTGGCACGTTCTAAACCGGAATAACAGCTACCTCATTGCCGATAATGTTGTATTCCTCACAATAGCGGACAAATCCTATCCTCGAAAGTTGGCATTTTCATACCTGGACGAGCTTTCAAAGGAGTTTGCAAACACATATGGTCCAAAAGTTGAAACAGTCCGGAAACCGTACGCGTTTGTCGGATTTGGTGAGTAATACTCCGTCACCTCGCATATCTCAGGTGCTATAATATACATTCACAGACACATTCATGTCAAAGACAGCGCGACTGTACCGTGATACTCGCACAGCAAACGCTGCATCTTCCAACTTGGACAAACTAAATGATGACCTTCAAGACGTAACGAGAATCATGACCAAGAACATGGAAGAACTGCTATGGAGAGGAGACTCCCTCGACCGTGTGTTTTTTATCATTTGTTTCAGCCTCTTTCTCTGATCTCTCCAGCCTTTGCAGGAATGTCACACTTATCAACCTCACTACGCTCAGAGTCAGAAAAATACCGAAAAGCTGCAAGAAATATCAACTTCCAAGCGATGCTTCGCCAGTATGCTCCTTTAGGCGCCGTCGGCCTGTTGGTCATTCTCTTGTTGTACTGGAGGTTTTTCTAAGTCCATCGTAGAGTTGCACTTGTGATTGATTATTGATTTATATGGATTCTGTATTGTATTCATTATCTTCTTTGTCGAAGGGAAGGTACTAATTCATGACCATTTTTGAACACTCACGTTGAGGTGGGAAAAAAACATCTTTGTTATCTTATCTATTCATTGCAATTTGGTAATCATTGAACGCCCGACTACAACGTTCTTTGGGTAAAGGTGTTTTCCTTCTAGCATGCACAGAGTCCCTTCGCCGTATAGAGCCCCTTCGCCGTATAGAGCGCCGTCCCCATACGGGGCACCTCCATACGTGCCACCTACAGAAAATCAATTCACCTCTCAACCCCATCTACCATCCAGCAATGTTCAGGTAGGTTCTACAACATACACAACATCAACTGGTCCAGATGGTCGAACCGTGTACCATCACTTAAAGTAAGCACTCGAGGCATTTTCACCTCTAGATAGCTTGCTGATCTATCTGCTTGATAGAGCCGTTGCTGCTAGGTGTGTTGCATTTTAACGACGATCGAGGCTCATTTTTGCTGATCGATCACTCCGATGGTAGTTATCAGACTCCCAACGGAGTGGTGAATGGTATCCAATGGGTACCTACAGATGCACCTGTTCCGTCAGTAGCGCAATCGGCGAGTCGTGTGTGGTCTAGTCGTCGCCAACTCCACTGATATGTTCCAATATAGGACTTTTCTACAAGTCGCAGTACTGGTGGCTATGGCTATAATGAAGAAAAAAGCTCTACCCAAGATCGGTCAGTTAAAGTTTTTGACCGGCTCATTTACTTTTGTCTAAGAAAGCATTCAACTCAGGCAACGTACTGATGAGAAGAAAAGGAAACAAGAAGAAAAAGAGGCCAAGCGCCTTCGTGATCAGGGATTCAATCGCAATGATTCCGAATATGAACTTCGGATGGCGCGTGAACGTGATGCACAATCCACTGGAAATCGTGAGCGCCGCAAAAGCTTCAATACGGGAGGCACTGGTCCAATCTCTGGATCTGCTCCCTTCCCCACGACTGGAAATACCGGATATCCAACTCATCCGAATGTCGCAACTGGCTACCCTCCGAGTCCATATTCAGGTTACTCCAACCTTGCTCCCGCGGGAGTTCCTGTTCCCACCCATGGCAGCGGAAATACTGGGCATAATCGCAAGCAAAGTGGTGCCTATACAGATATCACCAAACAATTTAACGATCTGGATATTGATGGCAACAAGGAATATACGACTGAACACGACAGAAAAGCTGGTGGTGGGGGACATACTCGCAAGTACAGCACCAATGACCCAACGTATGGGGCTGAAAGGCCATGTACAATCAGCGGCAACTACGTCGATCGAGCTAATCCATACCCAACAGCTACTGCTGGGGGTTACACAGCTGCCTACAGTATTCCCAAGAATGCTCCATCTGGACCGGGTATCGTCAATCCTTACCCAAATTACTACAATTCATCACCAAATATGCGTCCCCCCGACATTTCTTATGGATCCGCGAGCCCGGGATACCCAGGCTCCATGTATCCTGCTCCTTCGCGTGATCAGGCGGAGCTCATTGCAAGGTCTACGACTCCTTTTGGGGCTTCTCCACCTCAGGTATATCCACGGGGCCATGTTCTAGAGGGACAACCCATTGTCAATAACAATAATTCACGTTCCCGGGCACCATCACCCAATCCTGGTATGAAGCATGATTTCGTTTGTGTATCTATCTTACCTTTTTTGACAGTGTCGATGACTCAAGGAAATGCATCTCCAAATATGAGTGGAAAATCTCTCCATACAGAACCACACCAACTCCCTGCTCCAGAAGCGTTTTCACGGCCGATAAATGCAGCAAACTCATATGCGCCTTTCGATAGCATGAAAGTTTTTGACATGGACGACCTATACGAGCCAAAAGCTCCAAGGATGCCGATAGTGTTAACAACGCATGACATATGTCAGGATGATTGGAAGCGATGTATGCAAGTTCGTAATTTTCAAACTTTTTTTTGGCCATGCTGTCTCACGAACTGCTTTTCAGGATTTAGCTCGCTCTTGGGCTGGTCACCTTCCTGTCGGAGGCTTGGGCAGAGATGGACGGCCTCCAAAGCCGGCCGCACTGTCAGCGGATTTGATCAATCTTTGGAATGTTTCATTCTTTGGCCGACGCGGCGTTGAGCTCGTCCTCTACAAGGGTAGAGAAAGGCGTACTGGTCCCAACGCAGGCCAATTGGACTCTGAACTTGCTCCTTATGACGATTCGGATGATTCCTCCGCTTCCTCCAATTCGTCAGATTCCGACTTCGTAGATCATGGGAGTCATGGAAATCCGGTGGGAGGGCCTTATGGAAGGCCCCAAATGCCAGTGGAGATGTCGGATCCACGTCGCCGACGACATGAAGAGAGGCAAGAAAGACGACGCCGTCGCAAGGAAAAGAAGGCGCGGCGCAAGGCGAGGGCTAAGGGTTATTCGGTATACGTTGCCTATCTGCCTCTAGGAAATCCCAACTCTTATGGTAAGGGGATAATGCTTGGGGGTTATAGTAACACAGCAACGTCGAACAAACCACACGGAGGATATGCGCCCATGAGTGTTCCACAATCTCGTAGTCAGGGATATGGCACTGGATATTAAATTTGCTCAAAAACATAGGACTTTGTACATTATAAGTGCGTAGCTTTAGCTTTTCCCTGCTGCTTCTGTGTTTATTTCCTTTTTGTTGTCGGTGTTCGTCTCACTAGCGATACAATAATTAAAAAAATGAGACCTTTGAGTACAGGATTACTTACGCCTACTTAATACAAGTCGAGTATGTATGCATGAGCACCTTTGAAGGAACAACGATCACCACCCACGACCCCTGCCCCGGGTCTGCGTTGAGCCACTGTTATGATAACCTAGAGCACCACCTCTCGGTGGATAACTAGGGGAATGCGTAGACGCGCCATACCCTCCGTATCCTCCATATCCGCTGTAATTACCGCTTTCTCCATTCCTGTACGCGTTGTAGTTATCTGAACTAGATGCTGAACTGTACCCATTACGACCATTGTAGGAGTTTGAAGCAGCATAGCCACCCCTGGAGTAAGAAGAATCTCCGCCATAACCCCCATAGTTATGGGCGGGGCGAGCCCCTCCCATTCCACCATGAGAGCTACCATATCCCGAGTTCCCTGGCGGAACTTGGTAGGCAGTTCGTGACGAGTATGAACTCTGTTGGTATGAGTGATGACCTCGACTAGCATAGCCACCCCTGTTGTTCCCGTTGTATTCGTTTCCATGAGGCTGAGAACTGTAATTGTTAGGACGAGAGTGAAATGGATCATTACGATTTCGATCAAAGCCATTGCCTCGGCCTCGGCTTCCACTATCCCACCCTCCACGACCGCGACCGCGACCTCCTTGTCTCGTCACCTCCAGATCATTTGGTGATAATACGCGAGGCGGCCTCCTAGTCCCCGGTAACAGGACGGACCGGTGGGGTGTTAATTGTTTAGGGAAGAGGTATAACATTGAAAGCGAACGGTCGTTTTTTATGTCGGATAGACCCTGAGACGTCAAGGGGCAGTAGTAAGTGGAACCAGGAATGCAATCCGGATCTGGGAGCACACTGCCGCTCATGCCTTTGCTAAGCTGAGGATCAATTGAAACGGGCTAACGCAAAAAATTCATTAGAATCCAAAGTCATAAATTTCGAAGTCATTTGGTGAACTCACCTCTTGGCTTTTCCGTTTTCCATACAATGCTTCATAGAAGGGATAAAGAGGATGTGCGTCTGAAGCGTAAATCACATGGTGTCCCCAGCTATTGCGACTGGTTTCTTCTTCAGAGAGATTGGGATAGTCTATGGCCATGGCCTCCAATAGTCGTGTTTGGTCGATAAACGGAAGTATTGCGACGCCCTGCCATGCCATTTTCTTTCCGTTCATATCAATTTCGAAGGTTGAAGGATAAAAATCGATAATCGGTGAATCTTCGTCTGTCATGAGATGATGGAATGGCTGAGGAATATGTTGCCGACTGTGAAGGTCTTATCAATGCTCGTTCACGATCATGCCAATATTCCTATTAACGCACCTTGCAGCAGGGAAAACGCCCATAAGTTGTTCAAAAGGTCTAGATGGTTGACCGAGTTCGAATTCAATATTCATTTTATCAACTTCTTCAAAGTTTGCGGCAAACGGGGCAAAGTGGTATGGGTAATACCACTGCCAGGACGGCGTCTGATAAACCTATTAGCTGCTTGGCGACAGACAATGTGGAGATCGCCGTACCCCCTGATAATAATAACACAAAACCCAGGCTAGCCCTTCAATATAACTCTTTGTCAAGCTGATAAATAACATCCTTCAATACCAAAAGTCACGGAGGCGGTAGTACTTACTTCTTCCTGAAGGCATTATCTGTCAATTCCACTCCAAATTTCTGTCGGTAATATCTCTCCTTGTAACCAGGTTCCCACAATCTGAAACAAAGTTTTTAGTGAAACAAATATACAGCGTGTGTGAATGCTAAACGAACTTCACATGATCCTCTTGCTCTGCTGTCCCATCTGCATTGACTTTGAGAGTTAATGATGGGGGAGCGTCATCGTCCTCCTCCTCAATTGTGACTACATCTTCCGCGGGCTCGTCAGAACCAGGGCCTTCCTCAAATTTGCGTTTAGCGCCAGCTAGGATGTCCAGAACTTCGCCAGCGACAGCCTCGGATTCATTGGAGAGCATCTTTGTGTCAGGATCTAGTTCACCGTCGGCGTCGGCGTCACTCTCGGCTGGTGTTTGGGACCTAAGTAGTTGCGGAACCGGTGGGGGCAGCAGAGATGGCGAGGGATCCTTTTGACGAGGATAGACACCAAGCCCGGGGACGCCATCCATATCATCGTCGGCGTTGGATTCATTGACTGGTTCCGGTTTTGATACGGGAACAGGAGAAACCTTTGCAGAAGGTTTGACGGGGGAGAGACCATTCAACTGGGCCTTTAATACTTCGGCAGCACTCATATTTGCCATCCGTATGGCACGACGGTTCGCAACTACATCACGATTTGATCCGGCAAGTGCCTGGGCTGCGGTAGGAGCATTTCGGATAGATTGAGGGGTAGGTGCAGCACCGAGCCCGATCGAATCAGCATTCGCAGCGAAATTATACGACGGTCGCTGTGGGAGAGAGGGATGGATAACGTTATTTAAAGATGTGGGAACAGTAGGGGGAGCAGTCAGTGCCATTGTTTGTGATGGACCTGCCGAGAAATCAGTCTTGTCTTGTTCTAGTTTACGCCGTTTTGCGTTCTGATCCTGGCGTTCTTCAGCTATTATATATCAAATTAAGTGTTAATTAAACGTTGTCCATCAGCAAAGGAAGGGCAGTCAACCGAAAAGTTCTGCCAAAAGGGGTGGTATGGTGAGACAGACCTTCACGCCTTCTCCTAAAGATCTCATCTTCTCGTTTAGCAAGACCCTCAAGAATGATTTGCGCTCGCGACAACTCAAGACGACCCTGATTTGTCAGGTAGCCACCCATTCTTGGGAGCTCGGCTTTCCAAATCTTCAAAAGCGTATCAATCGCGCCTTCTCGAATCTCAAGGGAAGGTAGATGGGGGAGGAAATCATTGCCGACAAAGAAAATAAGCAGCACCCAATCATCAATGGCCTGTTCCAAAGAAAAAGGAAAATAGGAAGAAGGAACATCGAGTTCCACTTCGAGATATTCGCGCAAAATCGCAACGTCTAGAAAAATGAACGGCTTTTTATCTGGTGGAGGTTTTTTCTGTATTTCTGCTTTTGTGCCAGTACATTGGGCAGCGTAGTGACCTTCCTGTCCACACATGCGACATGCCGACGGACTGGTATCATTCGCAAACACGTCTTCTCGAAGTACCCTGAAGTGAGGCTCATGCGTTGCCAGTGCGAGCATAATGAGATCGGCATCCTGAGAATATGAGTGTCATTGAAACAAAAAAAATGGCTCGGTGCACTTACTAAACCATAAATTACGTGTCGTGTATTTGGGTCATGGTCAGGATGACTTCGTTGGCGTCTGATATAGTCCATGATTTTGTGTTCTCCCTCTCCAGGCACTCCAGCATCTGAGATAAGAACTTGGATCTATGAAATGTTGAGACAACTTTTCAAGCGCAGGGCGATATAAAGCTTACATCCTTCCAACCTGGGTCCATGTTCATTTTTTGTGATACCCAATAACGAAGTGAAGATGCGAGGAGATGCATGAAGGGTGTTCCCGGGGTGATAGCATTCGAATCCCAAGAAACTTTGTTTTTCTCGTCCTCCGAGACCGGCTTGCCCATGGCTAAGAAGACACTCTTAGAAGAGAATTTTGCCAATAGAACAGAGGCAGACATACACTGCCAAAGGGCAACGGACTCTTTCCGCGCTTCTTCCTTCTCCTTCGCTTCTCGAGAAGAACGAAAGCGACGAGAGCGTTGTTGATTCATTTTTGCACGCGGGGCAACACCGTCTTGTTTTTATTATCAAATATAACATTAAACTCCATATATGAACAATAACTCACCAATAGCCATAAATAATAACTTGCGGGGCCGAATCATGTTGACCACTCTCTCCGTATACTTGAAAATTTCAATCATCATTTCTTCCTCCGTCTCGGGAGCAGGCTGCATTTAAGTAATATAAGAAACCAGATTTCAATCAAGAACACTTTACGACAGACCTTGCCCTCTGGGTGTGTGCAGGGGTGAACCTATAAGGGAGAGGCATAAAGATTGACTGGAAAATAATTATGGAGGGGAAACCAACGATTCCGTTCATATCGAGATACAGATTGTCAAATTCGACACCATTAGGATTGGCATGTACTATATTGACGGGCACCGTAATGTACTCGCCGTCTTCTCCAGGAATTTTGGAGTCATCCTCCTCTTCTACAGGATAAACTGCGAAACAAACGATGAGGAAAAATAAAAATGGCTCGACTCCGGGAAGCACTGACTGATCTTGGGATATTTCTTGCTAAGCCAACGGAAAAGTGCTGGGACACCCTATGAATGATATTGTCGTCAGCAATATACTTACGTGTAAGCGACACTCACCATAATGAGCGTTCCACAGGTCACAATTTGCTAAGATATAACGATGTAAAGAAAAGACTTTCCCGTCTTTTCAAAGCCTCGATGGTGTGTCGGCCGTGGTGGTTATTGGAACAGAAACAAATGCTCAGGTGTCGGATAAAATGGAACATGCCGGAATTGCACACGGCTCAGTTTATTTATTACCCATCGATTGCCCATCGACACTGGTGTCGATTTACCTCATCGATTGTATCCCCTTTGTGTAATATTGTATCTATTTCAAAAAGTCTTTATTGACAAAAGTGAAAGGAAAAAAGAAAAACTACAATTGCTTTAACTTAACGGACGGCGGACGTCGTGGTTCCACGTGATCTTGTGACAGAATCTCTGACTCAGTTGTAATCATTTAATCGACAGGCCTTCATTTATGATCAGGATTCAGCACTCTTGTACACCATGCTCGTTCAAATGCCAGATCAAGACCAGAATTCCCCAGGGAAACCTCACGGACGTCCTGCGCAGAAGAACATGACAAAAGCGGAACGGAGAGAACTTCAAGAAAAGCAGAGAGCAGCTAAATTTGCTTCGAAACCACAGCAGCAAGGAAAGCAGCCGCAACAGCTGCAACAATCGGGATCGGCTACAGGGCAGCCAAAAACAAAACCCCCGCCGACGCCCCAAAAGAAGTCATTTGGTATAGATGCGAAACAACATGCGTCCACCTCGAGGGATGTCGGATCGGGTGTAACAGGAGAGGAAGCTACTGGAAAACCATTATCTCATGGACTACGCATATTTTCTCATTTCGGTCAACCCAAACCAATAGCTCACACGAAGGGGGACATCCATCCTGCAATCATCAGGCTAGGACTGCTCTTTTCAGAATTCAGAATATGCGGCGCTAACGCGAGATGCATTGCGACTCTTACTGCATTCAAAAAGGTGTCTCCCGACTGCTGTTCATTGCTCAATGCACTGAACTTGTTTGTCGATGGGTTTAGGTGATACAGGATTACTCTACGCCTGCACATAATACACTTTCTCGGCATTTGATGACCCATCTCTCGCCTCAAATAACGCATCTTGTGTCAGCTCGGCCAATGTCAGTCACAATGGGCAATGCAATCCGAGAACTCAAGTTGGAGATTAGTGGGATAGACATTGACATGATCGAACAGGATGTAAGGCTATCAAATACATGGTTGAATGATTCTAGTGTAACTCATTTTCGATAGGCCAAGGATGCACTTTGCGTGAAGGTCGACAATTATATTCGTGACCGCATCATCATTGCGGACGAAGTTATCCAAGAACTTGCAGGAAAGAAAATTAAAGACGGCGATGTTATTCTAACATACGCAAGGTCTGTTAAAACTCTGATATCGTCCTAACCATCTATTCATAATTTTTCCTATTATGGCAGATCTTCTGTTGTGGAAAAGGTTCTTTTACAAGCACAGGAAGATGGCAAAAAGTTCTCAGTGATCGTCGTAGATTCGAAACCCCTTCTAGAAGGTACAAATCACAATCCATCACATTCCTCTTCTCTAATTTTTTCCCAATCTAGGCAAAGCACTCTTGAAGGTTCTGACAGGCGGGTCAAATCCGATACCTTGTACCTATGTGCTTTTACCGGCATTGCCATCCCTATTGACGGAAGTGACGACGGTTATTTTGGGTGCTCACTCCCTTTTCTCTAATGGAGCCGTATATTCTCGGGCAGGTACCGCCATGGTGGCTATGATGGCAAAAGCGCATAGTGTACCCGTTGTCGTTTGTTGTGAGACTTATAAATTCAGTGAAGGTGTCATGGTCGATGGATTCAGCAAAAACGAATTGGGTGAGTGGTCATGATTCTTTCACTGTTGTGTCACTTTTATATCCCTGTATATCAAAAGTTCCTCTCACAATAACACGGCGAAATTCGAATTTGAAATCTGCTACCCCCGGACAGAATCTTGAAATACTAAATCCGTTATACGATCTAACGCCTCCAACGTATATTACCGCAGTGGTAACAGAGGTCGGGCTCATTCCTCCCAGCAGTATTAGCTCAATACCTCTGGCACTTGGGAAGACGACGTTGTAGTTGAAGTTATGCACATGATAGTTGGCATGGATGGTACTTAGGTAATTAGGCAATGTCTGTTGTAATTATTCAAATGTGTATGTAGAAGGCAGAAGGCCCAAAGGGGGATGGATGTTGATGTGATTCCAAAATTTATTGCCACAACTCGAAATATGCACATCGTTAAAGTTCCTTCCTTTCAGCGTTTGCCCTCGTGGTATTGTTCTCTATAAGCCTTGTTCGTATCCAATCAAAAGTGCGGTCGGTGACATGCTCTACTGGATGATCAAAGAGGTATGGCAAGATGGGAACGATAGCGAGACCAGTCACGGTTGGACCCCAGGTTTTAACTTTGGGATTTGTTGCACTACGAAAAACCTTCCGTGACTGAGCTACGGCAGTATGGATCGTGAATGCGGGGAGAGCCCTACACGATAGATTATAAGCTGAGATTTCTCTTGTGATAATTGAGAATAGACTTACATGGAGGCTATAGATTGAAAGGTAGCACGTTGAACGGCAGCTATGCCGACTCGGGTGGGCTCGGAAAAATTGGCAGCTTCAATTGGTGAAGGACCGCGACGGTGAGTTTTATAGGACTCGTATGCAATGTCACTGAGTGGAAAAGATGTTACGTTACGTGTAGTGGGATGAAAGATATAGTTACCCGGCAAGGTATAACCAAGATACTCCGTATGCGGCAGTCACAACCCAGGGAGGTACGACTGGTCGAAAGGCCTCTCCTACGTCGCTTGTCTGTATATACTATGAGGACGAAATGAAATTGTTAATTTTGGGTCGCGTACGTATGCAATATAACGAGTACTGGCTCGCAAGGCTGTTCTAAGACGAGCGCCGTATGCCAGATATCGAATATCGGAATCTGTTGTATCTGCATCACGGTCAGAAAGCTCTTTGACCTTGTCCTGAGCCGCTTCGACTGTCGAGCTCATGGTCAAAAAGTCTGAGTCACGTGCATTACCTCCTCGTTGTTGACCAGAACATCGTCGTCGATTTCTCCTATCTCAATTCAAATATGGATACACGAACACGCTCAATCTTCCTTGCAGGTGGCGAACAACCTAGGCCAGCTACCCCGCCTGTCCAGGACAAGATATCTGCTTATTATTCACTTGTGTTTCCCCATTTCACATTCTACATCCAGACACTCTCCATCACCATTGGCCGTAGATGCGCCTCCAATGCTGCAACCTCGTCGACAGCGGATCAGTCTCAGGTCGATGTTGACCTCGGGGCATTAAAGAGCGTATCTCGCTTACATGCCAAGATTGAGTATGACCAAGAGGAAGACCGCTTTGTACTAGTCGTTATCGGACGCAATGGCGCCTGGGTAGACGGCGTTTGGTCTGGAGCTGGGACACGCGCACCTTTAGGCGAAAGGTGAGATGGCCTTTCATTGCATTCCGGCACATTGTTCATTCTGCTAGGTCTCAAATTCAGATAGCTTCCCGAACCTTCCACTTTATCCTTCCCCCTCCGCCTCCTCCTGAGGATACTCCTTCGCCAAGCTCGCAATCCTCTGCGAACCGCCCACGCTCGCCGTCTGTCGACATAACCTCTATATCTCCGCCTTCATCTCAACCACCTCATTCACCCCCACCACCAATTGAAGCGAAACTTTCACCACCACTCTCACCTCAATTACCGCCAAAGCCCAAAGGCAAAACCCTACCTAAACCACAGCCTCAACCCCAACTACCTAATTCTAATGCTATTGGGAAGTCTACCAAAGTTAATTCCAAAAAGCGGAAGAAAGGCGACACCGATCCATTACCTGTTCTCGAGCGACCGAAACCTGAAGATATGCCCCCAAAGCCTCCATTCACCTACGCTCAATTGATATACCGTGCCATCAAAGACATTGGCGGCAAGGCTACTCTGCAGGAGATCTGTACTTGGATAATGAACACGCATGATTACTACCGCTTTACTGATGGAGCTTGGATGGTAATTATACTTTCCTTGGCATGCTTTCCAGACGTTGAATTAACGTTGTCTCCAGAGTTCTGTCCGCCACAATCTTTCATCAGGTCGTGCTTTTCTAAAGATGGAGAGGTGTGGAGGAGACAGAGGAAAGGGCTTCTTTTGGTCTATCGATGAGAAGCATGCCCAGGCATTGGAGGAACAAGAGTCAAAGCTTCAACAAGCTGCAGCTGCAGCTGCTCAAGGCATATCTCTTACGACAGAAACCCCTACAAAAAGTCGTAAACGAGACAAAGGTGCATTACTTGAACCAGCCCTCAAACGCAGCGTCAAAGGAGATTTGAATGGTACCCTTCTACCCCCGCCTTTAACTTCAGCGCCATTACCACACAGAGGTACTACCACCACAACGGCTTTATCCACGGCTCCAGTTTCTCGTGCATCAAGTTCGAGCAGTCTTCCAGTCCCAGCGGTACCTGCTTCAACTGGGACTCCTGCAGCGACTGGAGTGTTCCCCTATCTATTTCATCCACACCATACGACAACAGTGTCTCAGTCATCGTCCGCGCTAACCTCTGGCCACACGGGTGCTCTCTCAAGTGCAGTGAATCCTTATGCTGCTTTGACCCAAGCAAACTGGGGACTGCATCCACCGCTGCCCTCTTCTACCGCCATTTCATCTGCAACCCCTACCACAGTGTCACCTGTCCCATCTACCTCCACGGCGTCCGTAAACCATGATGCTTCTACATCGGCCCGGCCTCTTCTACAACAGCCTACACCAGGTCATACACCAGTTCCCGATGTTGTCATCCCTATCATCCTCGGTCCCATACCTCCCAATCATCCAGACTACGCTCCTAACCACCCGAACAACTCGGCCAAAGAAGGTTATATGGTCCTGCATGAGCGCAAGCTTATTCTTGATCCTGACGTATTCGTAGGCTTGACAAAGGAAATGCTAGCAGAATTAGAGAAAATGGGAGCCCGGGCCGCTTTGGCAGTTTTAACCAATCATATGGTGAGGGCTCTAAAGGAGAGGAGGGCAAAAGGGCGGGGTAAAGAACGTGGTGGTCGAAGACCTAGAGGCGCCGGCGGACGGGGCGGAATGATGAGGAAGGCTGGGCAGCCACCATTCACGAACGTACCATTAGATCATACAAAGACAAGGACTGGAGTCGCTTCTGAGAAACCTGACGGCGCCGTGGCTGACAGCAACGCAAGGATAGAGATGAAACCACCAACATCTGTTCCAAGGTCAATACCTGATCCCATCCCAATTGGTGGTCAAGTTACACACACTACTGGAGAGGGTGACAAGACTTCTCAAGCTGAACCAGGCTCTCCGCTCATCATTATTGATGATTCTGAGAATGAAGAACCGGCGGCGAAGAAGAGGAAGATGGAAGGCGGCTTGGCCATGGCTACGCGCTGAGAGTTGTGTGTCTTTTTACTCTTTTCGCCTACCTTTTACTTTGCTGTTCAGTACTTTCTTTATTTGATTTGGAGGAAATCACGAGGAGCTTTTGGTGCTTATCATTACCGGCGAACCTGCGAGGCACCGTATCATGACCACTCGGAGGACAGTTCTTTCGACCTTGGTTCTTGAATTACGCTTACGAAAGGACATCCATGGGGCATCATCATACATGGCACTTTATGTTCAACATCGAATACATTTTTACAGCGATAATCGCGCCTTGAGAAAACATATATGAGATCATTACTCAGTCAAATTTCGACAATTGAGGGCTTCAAATCATGCCGTGAGAATAATGTCATACATCTCACCACACCATTGTTTAGGACCATCACGCTTCAAAATAGCTGAGTCGAGATCCGAGCTATGCAAACTGTATGCACACGTCGATAAAATTTTACCTTCCAATGACTGCGCTCGAATCATAGCCTGGCACCATCAGAAATCTGGCCGGGTGTCACATGTCAAACATGTACAAGTGCTTCAATAACATTTAAGATTGCTGAATAATTAAGAGTCATCTGACTCAGTCACTGGCTTCGTTCGGCCAAGGCATGACTCGTCGCCGTGCCTCATTCAAACTGCATGTAAAATTCCAACTCCGACATCAACATATAAAAACCTCGCCTCTTGCCACTGATTGCCACCTTTCCTTCTTCTTTCCGAATCCTGCCATGATTGGCAACAAAGCTAGATTGTTTGTCCCTTTGCCTATGAATCCATTACACACACATATGCATAAATATAGCAACCAGGTAGGATATTGATATTTGTCTGCAATTCAATGTCAATCAGTTTCACACAGATTGAAACTGATTTGAAAACATCAACTGAGATTTCTCAACATTTCCTACTCCAAGCTTCTCCATCCAGCAGAACAAGGAATTTCCACACATTACAACCTGTTAGTATTACTCTAACTCCAAAGTCTATCACTAAAGAAGTTTTGTAGGATGCAACTTTCACAATCATTGAGATTACCAAATCAGTCAAACAGAAACATGACTCCAATGATTTCATACCTGCTTTTGCCAGGTCTTATACAATACAGGATTCATCTTTGGAATCAGCAACCATAATGAATCTTGGGCCTTTGAAGGCATCTTTTTGTCAAGGGAAAGAGGAAGCTTCCTTTTCCCATTCCCTCTTATCCCACATGGTCACTGGCCCAGATGGCCTCCAGGCTGGCCTACCTTCTATTCTATCATCCTCCTCTCCCAAGCCTTTCCAGCCAGTTCCTTCCTTTCATCAACTTCCACCACAACCATCAGCCATTCCATACTTTCCTAGTGGTGGAAAAGTCAGAGTTAGATTGAGCCAGCTCAATTTGGCTCACCAACAATCAGCAGAAAACAATGATTCAGGTTCCAGTAGTGAAACTCAATATGTCTCTCCCATCCTTCAGCCTCCAGGTTCCCCATTACTACCATCACTGATCAAAAAGTCCACCAAACTGCAGGGTTCTATTCCAGGCCACTCTCTCACTACTGTAAAAGTGGTTTCCTGGGTTAATGAGCTCCGTCGATACCTATATCTTGGGAAAACAGGCAGAATGAATTCTGCACATGCTGCTGGATTACACCAATTGCTCTGTACAATTGAGGATAAAATGGCTCATCCATTTTTGACTCCTCAGATACTTGGAGAAACTAGTTTGGGAAGGGTGATGAAGTCATTCAGGCATGGGGGTATTGATGCAAGATCAAAGGCAGTGGCTTGTCATGTAATTAGCTATTGGAGGGAGGTTTGCTTGAAGGCCTAAAAAATGTGGGAAATCAGTTGAAAGAAGACAGTGATGTGCAAGATTAAATTTTTAATCAAATGCAATTATATTTCACTGTCAGTGTGTTTCAAAAAAAAATTCACTGAACTGTGTTATGATTTCATTTTTACTTTTACTTTTACTTTTACTTTTACTTATGATTTACCAACACAAGTAACAGTATTGTACCTAACCCTTAAGTCTTAAAGCCTTTAAGCCAGTACTTTACACTCCCCCCCCCCTTTCCTAGCGGAGTCTGAGAAGTCTGAGGACAGTCCGAAGAGTCTGAGCAGAGTCCGAGTAAAGTCCTAATAATCTGTATGTAGTCCGAGGATAGTCCTGTTAGGGCAACTGCGGACGACTTAGTCGAGATCTAGCAGGGGATCCTAAACATATATATAAACATAAAATACGACAGGAAAGCGCACCTAGCAGGGGATCCTAAAAGAAAAGGATAAAGCCCTGCT
>Ga0193743_1000083_pt1 | contig 68529 bp, 70 predicted proteins | sample L2c2metaG_FD_143038 | JGI IMG/M metagenome (GOLD analysis project Ga0193743, IMG submission 143038) | Soil microbial communities from a riparian zone of the East river system, Colorado, United States - L2c2 | ecosystem: Environmental > Terrestrial > Soil > Riparian zone | place: USA: East River... | reverse complement strand
TTCATGAGCATGATCTTGAGTGGATCTGGAAGTCTTCTTCCGCCTTTCAGCGGTTTCGCGGAGATGAGTGGATGTCTCCGACTTGCCTTGCATGTCCCAGAAAAGAACGGGACTTCGGCGGTTGCCGCTGCCAGGCCTTTCTGATGACGGGCGATCCGGATGCGATCGATCCGGTATGCAGTTACAGCCCTCATCACGATCTTCTGCTGGGTCTTCGCGTCTCCGATCCCGAGGTCCTGCCAATCTGGCGCGGCTAAAAGCTATCCCTCTGTTTTGAAACGGACTACGAAGCTGCCTTGAAAGAGAAGACTTCCGGGGTGTACGGAACAGAAGTATGTCATTCGCGCTATACTCGCGGCGACATGCTGCTTGATCCCATCTCCGCAGGCTTCGGCAAGGAAGGGTCGCACCCAGGCCATCCGCTTTGGATGTCCAGAGGCTGTCTGCACAGCTTGCCTTCCCGTGTACGTCCCGGCCTCTTCTCCGGCGACTAGATTCGCACTTCTGCTCAGCGTAAGCCGTCTCTGAACGTCACCGTCCCCACGGTGGCAAAGACCGCGCATCTGGCAATGGTCCACGCCTGAGAGGAGAGATCCATGAGAACGATGATGCAGGAACGCACGCCCGTAACAAGCGAGGTTGCGCACGCGCAGTCTGGTCCCAGAATCAAAACAGAGTTGCCGGGACCTCTTGCGAAACGAGCGATCGCAGCAGATGACAAAATCATCTCGCCGAGTTACACACGCAGTTATCCGCTGGTCGTAAAGTCCGGGCATGGCATGCGCGTGACCGATGTCGATGGCAATGAGTTTCTGGATTTCACCGCAGGCATCGCCGTGAACTCGACGGGGCATTGTCATCCGGAGGTCGTGCGCGCGATTCAGGATCAGGCGGCGAAGCTGATCCATATGTCAGGCACAGATTTTTACTACGAGAGCATGGCCCAGCTTGCAGAGCGGTTATCCGCGGTGGCGCCGATGCGTGGTCCGCACCGTTTCTACTACGGCAACTCCGGCGCTGAGGCAGTCGAGTGCGCGCTGAAGCTGGCACGTTACCATACCGGCCGTCAGAACATCGTGAGCTTCCTCGGCGCATTTCATGGAAGAACGATGGGTGCATTGTCCCTGACTGCTTCCAAGCCGCAGCAGAAGCGGCGATTCGCGCCATTGATTCCGGGAGTGCACCATGTTCCTTACCCGTATTGCTATCGTGGCTGCGATGGAGGCGCAAAGGAGCAGGAGGCCTATGCCTTACGTTGCGCGCGCTACATCGAAGACCGGCTGTTCCGAACCATCCTTCCCCCAGAGGAAGTCGCGGCCATCATCGTGGAGCCGATTCAAGGTGAAGGCGGATATGTCGTCGCCCCGGATAACTTTCTGCGTGAGCTTCGCGACATCTGTGACCGGCACGGCATTCTTTTGATTGCGGATGAGGTGCAATCCGGCGCGGGCAGAACAGGGAAGTGGTGGGCAATCGAGCATACCGGGGTTGAGCCTGATATCGTCTGCATCGCGAAGGGAATTGCCAGCGGAATGCCGCTTGGGGTCTGCATGGCACGGGCGGAGATTATGGATTGGGTGCCGGGATCGCATGCGAGCACGTTTGGAGGAAATCCCATTGCGATTGCGGCAGCTCTGGCGACGATGAATGTACTGGAACGCGAGGCGATTGCGAATGCTGCTTCCATCGGTTTCCGAATGATGGAGCGGCTGCAGACATGGACCGAAAAATATCTGTGCGTTGGCGACGTGCGAGGCCGCGGACTGATGATTGGCGTCGAGCTTGTAAAGGATCAGAGGACACGCGAGATGGCAGGAGAGCTTCGCGATCGCGTCATCTCCAATGCGTTCGAGCGAGGTCTGCTGATCCTCGGATGTGGGGAGACGAGCATCCGGCTTTGTCCCCCGCTGATCGTAAACAAGGACGAGGCTAACATCGGGCTCGATCTTCTCGAAGAGTCTCTGAGGGATGCAATCGCGGTGTAGTTGGCTACAAGCTGTCAGCGGGGGAAGTTCGGCGATAATCCTTGCTCCATTGCTTTATGTAAGGTCCGTCGTCTTGCACGCAACCGCATCGCTGCAGCTGCGGCACTGTCTGCAAAAGCTGCGGTTAAGCAGGTGCGCCGCAACCAGCATCAACGATCCTGAGACGCTGAGAATGAGCTCAAGCGTGCGATCGAGTGATTCGCCGGACCAGGCAACAATGAGGATAAGAGAGATGCCCATACCGATGAGCGCGAGCAGTGACTTGCGCCGGTGGACACGATAGCCCGGGATAAAAGCCGCGCCTCCCAGGATAACGATGCCGATTGCAAGCGCACGATGAAACCCAGCTTCGCCAGGAAGATATGGAATGAGTTCTGGAAAAAAGCTGATTAAGGCTGGTGTCAGCAGGCAGTGGATAAGGCAAACGCTGGAGGCCGCCGCGCCGGCAAAGTCGGCGTGACGGCGCAGATGCGCATGCGATGAGTTCAAAACGGTGCTCATCGTTTCTTCGATTCCTTGTCTGGTTGTGATCTGCTTGAGCGTAGAGAAGCAGCAGGGCGCGGAGTGATGCTTGCCGCGCCCTGCGAAAAGGCGTTTTAGAAGCTGTAGCTGATCTCTCCTGTGATCGCTCGCGGGGTGACGTAGTGCGTTCCCGAAAACGTCGAGAGGAAGTTATACAGTGCGTATTTGTTGGTCAGGTTGACGGCGGTAACCCGAAGACCGACCTTGTGCTTATCGCCATGGAAGAGGTTGTCCTCACCAAGTGCGATATCGAACAGACTGCGCTGCTGAACGCGGGGCGGATTGTGATCGTCGTCTTCTGTTCCGGGGGCGGGAATGTTGAGCAACGACGAAGTGAGTTGTGATGCGAGGCAAACGCCGCCGGGTATCGCGCTTGTAGGCGTTGCTTTTATGCCACCGCAGGCGAGGCCAGCCTGGAACTGTTGGTCGGCCGTGAGGCTGGAGAGGTCGATCGCCGGCTGGCCGTTGATGGTGAGCGGGTTGCCGTTCGGGTCGAAGGAGAAGCCTGCGCATCCGCTATTGGGATCGGTGGTGTTGTAGCAGGGAGTTGCGCCTGCCACGAGTCCACTGTCGTAGCGCCAGTTGAAGCCGAGCCAGGCGCTCTTGCGGAAGGGCAGGTTGTACTGCAGGTGCGCTGTCTCGTTGAAGCGCTCGTCGTGGTCGATGCGGAAGGGGGAGTTGGAACCGGGAGTTCCGGGGGTTGCACCCACTCCGCCGACCTGCGGATTGAAGAAGCGCGCGGCGACCGAGGACATGACGACGAAGGCGCTGATGCCGTGCGTCTCAGGGACATTGGCGCGCAGGGCGAAGCCGGGGATCTTCGAGTTCTTCCATTCGATGGGGAAGGTGATGGGGGTAGCCCCGAAGACCGAGAAGTCGTAGGCATTGTGCGTGTACTTCCAGATGTACTCGGCGCTGACGACGAGGTGCTTGCTGAAGGCCTGCTGGAAGCCGGCGTGGAACTCGTTGCGCATGCCGGGGTTGAAGGGCGCGGGCGTGCAGGCGCCGAGGGTTTCGAAGATTCCCTGGATGACGGGGTCGTAGCATCCGTTCGTCGAGAGGACGAGGTTCTCGTTGAAGGGAGTCTCCTGCACACGGGCGTAGGAGACGCGGAGGACGGTGTTGGTCTTCTTGATGTTGTAGGAGATGCCGACGCGGGGCTCGATCATGCGCTGAATGGCGAGGCCGTTATAGAGGTCGCCGCGGATGCCGAGGTTCAGCAGCCAGTTGCCTTTGGTGATCTGGTCCTGGGCGTAGAGCGCGAGCTGCTTGACGTCAGTTTGTCCGCGCCAGAAGTAGTTGGTTCCGCCGCGGGTGAGATCGAACGGGAGCAGAACGGGATTGAAGGCGCCGTTGGCAGCAAGGCCCACGCCAGCGCACTGTGCCGGATCGTTGAAGCCATTCACCGGAGCACCGTCGGCATCCACGCACGGGGCATTCAGTGCGGGATCGACAAGGCCGGTGTGAAGGTTCTCGCGGAGAAAAGTCTGCTGGTATAAGGCTCCGACCTTCACATTATGAATGCCCTTCACCCAGGTGATGTCGGAGTGTGCGCCGGTGTTGGTCAGCGTGCGGTACTGCTGCACGGTTTCCTGCTGAATGGAGCCAAGATCGGCCAACGGGTTGTTGCTGGGGATGTAGTTGTAGCCGTCTCGGCGGACAAAAACGCCGAGATTGGCGACGGTATTGGGGTTGACGATGTGCGTCCATGTAGGCGCGATGTTGTAGGTCTCGATCTTGGAGCGCTGGTCGGTGGGGCCGACGGAGTCGCCGAACTGGTCGAAGACATTCATTGTGTCGAAGGTGTTCGGCGTCTGGAACCAGGAGCGCGTGTACTGCAGGTTGGTGTGCAGGGAGTCTGCATCGGTGATCTGAAAGTCGACGCGGTCGAAGACGTTCTGCTGGTTGCCCTTGTCATGCAGGGTCTGGAACTCGGGGCCGTCGAGGAAGCGTCCGGTGTTCAGACCGCTGACTGCGACGAAGTTGCCCCAGCGCTGTCCTCCGTAGGCGAGGTTGGCGTCGAGGCTGGAGGTTCCGAAGGTTCCGTAGTCGAAGGCGATGGAGCCGTGCGGCGAGGTGACGCCTTGTCCGGAGCGCGTGGTGGCTTTGATGACGAGGCTCGTCTTGTCGCCGAACTCCGCAGGTGGAGCGCCGCCGATCACCTCGAGCGACTGAATTGCGTCTGAAGGTACCTGGTTGGAGAAGACCTTGCTCTGCTGGTCGGTAATGGGCTGGCCGTCGATAGAGAAGGAGTTCTCCGCATGATCGCCGAGGCCGTGGAAGAGACCATTCGAGTCGGCTGCAACTCCCGGTGACGACAGTGTGACGATGGAGCTGAGCGAGGAGGACTGGCTCTCGATAGGCATGCGGTCGATAGTCGAGCGATCGACGTCGGTGTGGAAGGTCGAATCGTTCTCGATCAGGTCAGACCCGCTCTCTACCGTCACCGTTGACGCTGATCCGGCCACCGTGAGCTGAACCGGAACGACGATCGGCACGATCGCGTTGATGTCGATAGCCTTCGAGGCGGGACCGAAGCCCTCTGCCGTTACGTTGACGCGATAGGGATTGAATGGAACGTTATAGAAACGAAATTGTCCGGAGTCGTCGCTTGTCGCCGTGCGGGTGTAGCCGCTCACGTGATTGGTGAGCGTGACTTTGGCACCGGGAACGACCGCTCCCGAGGGATCGGTAACGGTTCCGGAGACGGTGCCGGAGTTGCTTTGATAAGCGTGAGCCCAAGGCTGAAGCACGGTAAAGAAGAGAAGCAGAGCTACGAGAATTTGGAGGACGGGCCTGCGCATGAGAGAAAAACTCCTGTCGAACCTGAGAAGAAAAAAGGCGTTCGGATGTGACGCCGCTACGTGTGACAGGTAGGCAAAATGGTTCGGAGTTAAGATCGTTTTCCGGAACTTCAATACCACCTGCAGGACTATGCGTTGTCCTGGACAGGCGGAGGACGGCTGGCCATCTCGAAGCGCCACCGGAAGATGCGCTCAGCCTCGGCTGCTACCGAGTCCAGCCGCTGGATGGAAAGCGTTGGTTCCGGTGTAAAGTGCTGTGGCGTCGCAAGCGCCGAGTGCATAGCCACGCAAAGCGGGCAGTGATCGTCGGGAGCCGGGCTATTGTGATGGGGGCCTTGCTTCAGGGCAGAGAACTCAGCATGAGTATGCGAGACCTGGGCCGTGCTCATCGCGCAGACGACCAGGACGCAGATCAGCGCAAGGACCTGCAGCCATACAGGTCGGCGCTCTCGCAGTCCGAGTTGGAATAGTGTGCGCATTAAGAACGTCTCTTCCTGTTTAGCACAGCAGGTCCACAATGCCAAAATCTGCATCTGCGTGCTCGTTTTGCACGGCGGACGCGCGTCTAATGAATCGCTGGCACTACACTGTGGAATCAGGTGCTATGGGTAAGACGAAGCGAGTGAGCGCAAAGTTCCTTATTTTGTTTCTTTTTGCGGCCCTGCCGGTGGGAGATTTAGGGCTTGTCGCCCAGTCAAACCAGCAGAAGCCGCTCCCTTCCGCGGATGCGACGACCCCTCGTCGCACCCGCCTGATCTTGAAGGACGGAAGTTACCAGCTCGTCATGAGTTACCGCATCGTGGGCGATCGGGTTCGCTACGTCTCGGCCGAGCGTGGCGGGGTGGAGGAGGAGATCCCAGCCTCCCTGGTCGACTTCGACGCCACGCAACGCTGGGAGAAGAGTCATACGCTGCCCGACGCTACGCAAAGCCCGGGAACGGCCCCCGCAATCGACCCTGAGCTGTTGAAGGAAGAGGCAGATCGAGCCGCGATGACACCGGAGGTTGCAACTGATCTGCGTCTGCCCGAGATGGACAATGTACTGGCGTTCGATACCTTTCGGGATCAGCCGCAGCTGGTCCCACTGCCGCAGTCCGATGGCGAGTTGAACCACAATACCGGGCACAACATCTTGAAGGCAGCGGTCAATCCTCTCTCAAGCCCGCATCAGCTGGTGCAGTTGAAGGGTGAGCGCTCGATGGTCCAACTGCACGTCGACAGGCCTGTGATCTATATACGCCTTGGTGAGGCGATTGTGCCCAGCGGTAGTGCGCCGCTCACCGTGGACACACATGGGGCTTCCACTGCGATGAAGGACAAACCCGGCGATCCCGCGGCAAGCCGCTATGTGATCGTGCGGGCGGATGTGCGGACCGGCTCTCGCATCGTCGCGTCCTTCAAGCTCGGCCTGTTGGGCGGCGTGCAGCAGCAGGAGGATGTCGTGGAAACATCGGTCGAGGTTCTTCCCGGGGGGCATTGGATGAAGCTGACGCCACGCCAGTCGCTCGCGTTCGGCGAATACGCTCTGTTGGAAGTGCTTTCGGATCGTGAGGTGAACCTGGGCGTATGGGACTTTGGGGTTCATCCAACAGCCCCGGCGAATCGCGATGCGATTCTTCCGCAACCGAAACGCCCCTTCGCGCTCTCTCCGCGACGTCCGGATCAGTAATCATCTGGAGCTATTTCCGCGGCACTCTGAGTGTCGCGAAGAACCGGTAATTTGAGTGGACGATCGCAGGATCCCGCGACAGGGAAAGACCCATTCATTCATAAAATGGCTTAGTGGGAATCAACGCGATGAGCGAATGACGGTTGGCACTTTCACGCGTTCTACCAGAAGTCCGCGCCCTGCGACCGCCACATTATCGCGCGTGGTCTTCGCCTCGTACATCATCTCGTCGGCTGCGCGAAGGATGGCCTGAACAGTGCTTCCATCTTCCGGGAAGGTTGCGAGACCGAAGCTACCCGAGAGGCTAAGCGACAGGCCGGCTCCCTCGAGGAAACGGGTGCGGCGCAGATCTTCGCACAGGGCAAGCGTCGAACCGGTAGCGGCAGCCTTGCCCATTCCCGGCAGCAGAGCTACGAATTCATCGCCGCCGTAACGGAACGCTGCATTGGCGGGGCCAAGTGAGCGCCGCATCAGATTGCCGACCTCGGCGAGCAAGCGGCTCCCGATCAGGTGGCCGTGGGTATCGTTGACGGACTTGAAGCGGTCGAGATCGACGAACATCAAGCTGAACTCCTTGCGCTTCGCCACCTGCTCTTCGAGCATGGTGTAGAGATGTCGCGCGTTGAACAGTCCCGTGCAATCGTCGGTAATCGTGAGCTCCTGGATCAGCGTCATCGATCGGGCATTCTGAATGGCGATCGCTGCGTAGTCGCAGAGGATGCGCAGGAACGAGATGGAGTACTCCGAGAGCAGGTCGAGCTTGCTGTTCAGAAGCTGAATTACACCGAGCGTTTTGTCTCCTGACCGTACAGGGACGCAGGCGATGGACTGGATGTTGAGATCAGGATGTTTCGCGGAGAAGGCAGCCCAGTGAGGATCGAGCTTCACGTCTGGCACGATGAGCGGGTTACCGGTAGAAGCCACCCAGCCCGCGACGCCTTCTCCCATAGGCACGCGAAGCCCGCGAAGGCTCTCTGCATTTTCCCCCACGGCGATAGCGTAGTAGAGCTGGTCGTTCTTCTCGTCGACCATAAGCATGGACCAGCGCTCGGGGCCGAAGAACTGCGCCATCTTGTTCATGATCGCGCTGAGAATCTCCTCGAGCTCGAGGCTCGCCGTCAGCGCGCGCGCCACGTCATGGAACACCCGGAGGTGATCCATCTGGCGACTGTCAATCACCTCGAACTGGCGTCGGTCTTTCAAACACGTCCTTACGGTTCAAGCAGCTGTTTTACTCCCAGGACAGCGTGCGATCCGAAGGAGCCCCAAGGTTGTCTTCTACTGCGACACCCCAAGCGGAGAAAAGTTTCATCCACCGATATGGACCATATTTCGCGAAGGCTTCTCGAAACCGGGTTCTCCGATGTGATGGCGTTCCTCTTTGTGCATGACAACTTTCCGGATATACGCGGAAAGCTCCTCATCGGTTCCACCGCGCAGCATCTTCTCATAAAGATCATGGTCGCTCTGCGAAAACAGGCACGTGCGGAGCTTGCCGTCGGAGGTAATTCGGATGCGGCTGCAGTGCCCGCAGAAGGGATGGGAGACCGGGGCGATAATGCCGATCTCGCCCATGCCATCCTCGAAGGTAAATCGCCGGGCCGTCTCGCTGGCGGTGTGACGCGGAAGCTCCATCAGGGGGCGATAGGCGTTGAGCCGGTCGATGATCTCATCCATGGGCACGACGGTTTCGGGCCGCCAGCTGCGGTCTTCCTCAAGAGGCATGAACTCGATGAAACGTACGATCACCCCCTCGCGGCGCGAGAACTCCGCGAAAGCTTCGATCTGGTGATCGTTGAACCCTCGCAGCAGAACACAATTCACCTTGACCGGCCCTAAACCAACGTCCGTCGCTTTGCGTACCCCGGCAAGCACGCGGTCGAAGCTGCGGGGTACACGCGTGATCGCCGCAAAGGTTTCGGGATCGACCGCATCCATGCTCACGGTAACACGGCCCAGGCCCGCGTCTTTGAGAGGCTTCGCCAGGGAGTCCAATAGATGACCATTTGTGGTCAGAGCAAGATCGATCGGCTGGCCGACTTGGGTTGGCGTTCCATCGGCAAGAAATGCAGTGCGCAGAGTGGAGAGCTCACGGATCATCTCAACGAGGCCGGAGCGAAGCAGAGGCTCGCCCCCTGTGAGGCGTACCTTTTCCACTCCCAGTGAAACCAGGATGCGAACCATCCGGAGATAATCTCCAGCAGCAAGCTCGCTGTATTGCACACCTTCGTTGCCGGTGCGGCAATACACGCACCGATAATTGCAGCGGTCTGTGACGGAGAGGCGCAGATCCGTTATGGCACGGCCAAATCGATCGCGCAGGCGCTCCTGCTCGACACGATCGATCAACATCGCAGCCCCGGTCTCATCGCTGATCGGCAAGGGTGGGGAGATAGTCGCCATGGCCCTCTTCTTCAATACCATTCGATGCGCGTGGCCAAAAAGGGAAACAAGTGAGGCAGAGCCTTCAGTATAGATCTCCCCGAAAAAAATGCCAGAGAATAGAGCAGGCGCAGAATTTGAACGGCATATCTATACCATCCGTTCGGAAATTCGCTGCACCGGCCTAGGCTTTCGCGGCTTGAATCGCTTTAGTCAGTTCCGGGACGATCTCGAAAAGATCTCCGACAACGCCATAGTCGGCAACCTCGAAGATTGGGGCATTCTCGTCCTTGTTGATGGCGATCACTGCCTTGGAGCCTTTCATGCCGACGAGATGCTGAATGGCTCCGGAGATCCCGACAGCAACATAAAGCTTGGGCGACACCGTCTGCCCGGAGCTTCCAACCTGCCGCTCCATCGGTAGCCAGCCGTTGTCGCAGATCGGCCGAGAGGCGGCCAGCTCGGCACCCAGCGCGGAGGCAAGTTCTTCAACGATGCCAAGATTGTCCTGCTCTCCGATGCCGCGTCCCACAGAAACGATGACCGGCGCTGAGGAGAGATCCACAGTCTGGGCCGACTCCCGGAAGAGCTCTCCCGGTTTGCTGCGGAGCTGTTCTGCGGACAACTGCGGGGCGAAATTCTCGACCGTCGATGCGCCCTCTTCGACAGCGTCGGCGCGGAACGTTCCGGCCTGCACCGAGACGAAGCATGGGCCGGAGGCAGTGTGGCGATAGTCGGCGTTGAGCTTTCCCTGCAACAGCTGACGCACGAAGACGGGACCGTCGTGGATCGCGATGACATCGCTGATGAGCACCTGCTGAAAACGGGTAGCAAGTGCAGGTGCGAAGTCGCGTACCTGGTAGGTGTGAGGAAAGAGCACAAAGGCTGGTGCATTCTGTTTGATTAATTGCTCAAGAACGGCGACGTAGCCATCGGAGGTGTAGGAGTTTAGAAGATCATGCTGAGCGGCGTAGACTTTGGCCAGTTTTTTTGAAGCAAGTTCCGTGGCGAGTGAATGGACATCTGCGCCGAGGACAACGGCGGAGCACTCCACTCCCAATTTGGCTGCCAGCTGTTGTGCGGCGGCAAGGGCCTCGAAGCTCATGCGATTCCACACACCGCTGCGCTGTTCCATCACTACAAGGACTCCACTCATAACACCCTCACTTCAAACTTCAACTTCTCCACGATCTTTGCCGCAACCTCTGCCGGCGAGCCCGTGAGCATCTCAGTCTTCTTCTGTTTCTCCGGCAGGTAGACGCGCTCGAGCGCGATCGAAGGTGCGCCCGAAGAGGCTGCGGCGGGCACTGTCTTCAACTCCTTCGTCTTGGCCTTCTTGATTCCCATCAGGGTCGCGTAACGCAGCTTGTTGCCGCCGGATTGAATGGTGAGCAACGCAGGAAGCGGCATCTCGACGTGCTGGAACCAGCCATCCTCCAGTTCGCGCTTCACCTTCAGGCCCGAGCCCGTAGCTTCGACCTGCATGATGATGGTCGCGTGCGGGATGCCGAGCAGCTCGGCGAGAACAACTCCCGTCTGGCCGAGGCCGAGGTCGTCAGACTGTAGACCGGTGAGGATGAGGTCGGGAGACTCGGCCTTGATCGCATCGGCGAGAATCTGCGCGATGCCCAGCGTGTCGCGCGAGCCGAGATCGTCGATCTCGATATGAATCGCCCGATCGGCTCCCTTCGCCAGTGCCTCGCGCAAAGTGCTCTGTACGCGTTCAGGACCGGCGCAGACCACGACGACCTCGCCGGTACCGTTCTTCTCTTTCAACTGCAGCGCCTCTTCAAGAGCATAGGCGTCCGGCTCGTTGATGGTGTAGTTGAGGTCGCCCTCATCGATCCACTTGCCGTCTGCGGCGACGTGGACCGGAGCATCTCGCTCGGGCACCTGCTTGATGGCTACGACAATCTTCACTGCACTCCTCCTGAAATGGGTGGCAAGGACTCACTCTTAGGTTGCGATGCGGGCAAGGCGCGTGCGGTCAGCTGCGCAATATCGAGCAGCTGTGGAGGAGCCTCGCTGACTGCCGTCAGCGCATCGCGAAACATCGTATTGCAGAACGGACATGCTGTCCCGACGATCTGCGCTCCTGTACCCGCGAGCTCCTTCGCGCGAACATGGCTGACGCGCTCTCCCTTCTCTTCGCCAAGAAAGGCCAGGCCGCCTCCGGCTCCACAGCAGAAACTGCGTTCATGCGATCGCGGAGCCTCGACCAGCGTGCCCGCTTGCGCGACGACGGCGCGCGGCTCTTCGTACACGTCCTGGTAGCGGCCCAGGTAGCAGGGATCGTGATAGACGATGCTCTCGCCGCTCTGCTTCGGCAGCTTGTCTTTGTAGCGGGCCATGAACTCGGAGTGATGCTCGATCTCAGGGGCGATCCCGAACTCGCGCCAGTCTGTGGCGATGGTGCGGACGCAATGCGGGCAGATGGCGACGATCTTCTGAACCTTCGCGGTCTCGAAGGCCTTCAGCCCGCTCTCGGCCAGCGTCTGGAAGACAAGATCGTTGCCCAATCGCCGTGCAGGGTCGCCGGTGCACTTTTCTTTCTTCAGCACGCCGAAGCTGGTTCCGAGATGCTGCATGACGCGGGCGAAATCGGCGATGATCTCACGACCCTTCGGATCGTAGCCTCCCATGCAGCCCAGCCAGAGGCAATACTCCTGGCTGCCGTCGAAGATCGGGAAGGCCTGCTTCTGGATGAACTTGTCTCGCTCGGTCGCGCTCAGGCCCAATGCGTTGCCGTTCTTTTCCAGAGCAAGGAAAAGCTTGGTGCCGTAGTTGTCTTCCCATGCACCGGTATTTGTGGCTCCTCGGCGCAATCCAACGATCACGGGAACATGCTGAATCCCGACCGGACACTGAAACTCGCAGCTCCCGCAGGTAGTGCACTCGAAGGCGGCCTCCATGCTGAGATACTTCTCCGGCGGGTTATCAGGCGAGGAGATTCGAGACTCGGAAAGCAGCGGTGTGTCGGATGCCGGACCAAACTCGTTCAGATAGCTTCGCAGCCCAAGGATGATCTCCTTCGGGTTGAGCACCTTTCCCGTCGTCGCCGCGGGGCAGTGCTCGGTGCAGCGGCCACACTCCACGCAGCTATAAGTCTGCAGCGAGACAAGCCGGGTCACATCCTTGCCGGCGACCAGACCGAAATCTTCGTCCCCGCTCAGCGGCGGAATCTGCGAGAAACCACTGTTCTTGAGAAAGACCGTTACCGGGCTGAGCACCAGGTGCAAATGCTTGGTATGGGGAATCAGTGGAAGAAAGGCCAGCAGGGTAAGGGTATGGGTCCACCACAGAGACTTCGCCGCAGCGCTTCCCGCGTCCACAAAGAATGCGGCCAGGTAGCTGACCATCAGAAGGAAGATAAGAAAGGCGATGACACCGGACTCATACGAAACTTTCTGGCCGAGCCAGACCGGACGTACGAAGAAGCGCCGGACAAAAAGACCAGCGATCGAGATTGCAACCAGCAGCGCCCAGGCCGCGGCAAAGAGGAAGTAGAAGCTGCCTATCAAACTGGCAGGCGGAAGAAAGCCGATTCCGAAACCGAGGGCCAGGTGGTTCAGGCTGACCAGGGCGAAGGCAAGAAAACCCCAGAAGACGAACGCATGGGCGAGTCCAGGTAGAGGCCGCTGCTGGATGACCTTGCCCTGGCAGAGAACCTCCCAGAAGAAGTCCCACACGCGATGCCCGATCGGTTGAAGGGAGAAGCCGGGGTCTTTTCGAGATCGAAGAATCGTCTTGAGGATCGGGCCAAAACGCCAGAAAAAAAGTCCTGCAGAGACCAGAATGCCGGCTATCAGCAGCACCGACTCAAGCGTGGTGAAGTGGCTGGGTTCGGCCAGGGGGGCCGAAAGGTTGAATCCCTGTGACTGGAAAAAGAGACTCGCACCCGCAAGAGAACGGGTCCATGCCGCCAACCGAAGCGCCCCAGCAACCATCCGAACCTGTCCGCGGGGAAAACGTCCTAAGACGCATCACCCGCTCTTTCGAACAATCTTCCGAGGCCGTCCGAGCTATCTACTAAAATCGTGAGCTTTTTAGTAGCTGATGAACTCGGTGGAGCCACGGCGAAGACGAACACCCGCCATCAGGAAGAACACGGACAGTATGCCCGTGATGGCATCCCAGTAGACCATGGGGTGCGCCATGCCCGGCGAAAGTGTGAAGTCCTGCCCGGCCCAGAGCGTCACCAGAGAAAACACGATGAGGCATTGGAAGCCGATGACGAGAAACAGCTGGCCGCGACGGCGGCGTTTATCCAGAAGTTCGACCTCGTCGGGGGTCAGGTTCCGTTCTTCGATGGGCAGCAGCGTGTTAGCCATGATTCCTTTTTCGTCTCCCTGCGTGTTGTTGCGGTTCAAGGAAGGCACCGTCGAGGCGGCAGCTTCAAATCCATTAAACCATAGCCGCCCTGCATTCTTCCTATTGCCGCAAAATCAGACAGGTCTTCGTCCAGCAGGCGAAAGCATAGCTGAATGGTCATTCACTCGTAAAGTAAGCCTTCGAAATTTAATCTTCGCGGACATTCACTTCTTGGAATTGCCCTTCGCCGAGTTCCTTAGATAAAGGCCACCGACTGAATTCCAGCGACGTCAAACCGCTTCCGGCAGCGAACATTTTTGCAGCCGACCATGTCGTCGCGGCGCACCATGTAGCTCTGTGCCTTGGCGAAGCGGGCGCGATCGCGATCGTCGGCGCCGCGGGGCAGCAGGTTCTTCTTTCTGCGAACGATCCAGCCCAGTTCATACTCCCCCTGCTGTCCGCAGTGAGGGCAGGTCATCGTGTGGGTCCGTTGTTCCGGACGCTCATCGAAAAAGTCACGCTCTTCCATCCAGCACCTCTTGGTCTGCGGCTGGATTTTTAAGGAGCCGCATCCTTCGTGCGATCCAGCGGTTACCGGACCATAAGTACAAGAGTATTGCATAATCGCAAAGAGCCTCACAGACGTTCCGGTGAAGGCCCACGGTGCAGGGAGATGAAGAAAGCGAAGAAGCAGATTTTTTCCACGGTGAAAGCGGTCAAGTCCAACGCTCGCGACCGCGTCGGCACTCCACCGCCCGAGCGCGTCCTGCCCGACCCAAAGCAGAAGCGTGCCGAAAACCCGAAACACAAAGAAACCCTTGCAGATCTTATCCGGGAAGCAAAAGAAGAAGCGTAAAAGAGGAGACGAGCATGATTCCATTCCGTATCGCAGCACTGACTGTTGCAGTTTCGACCGTTGCAATTTCCGCTTTCACCGTTTCCAGCCCCGCGCAGACGATCCAGGTGAACAAGGAGAACCGCACCATCGCCATCACGGCGACGGACAAAGTGACCGCGATCGCCGACCAGGCGACGCTCCACGTTGGCTTCATTGCCTACGGGCCCGATAGCAATACGGCCTATGCAAACGGCTCGCGTGTCTCCAACGCAATCGTCAAGGCGCTGGTGGACGCGGGTGTCCCCAAAGATACGATCCAGAGTGAGAACCAGCAGGTAGCGCCGGTGCAGAACTACCAGGTCGACAAGCTGACGGAGGCCCAGAAGGCGCAGAGGCAGTTTCAGGTAACGCAGAGCTGGACCGTGAAGATGGGTGCGAATGATGCCGCGAAGGCGCTCGACCTGGCAGTCAAGGCCGGGGCCAACCAGTCCGGTCAGATCGATTGGGGCTTCAAGGATGAGAACGCTCCCGAAGCCGAGGCTGCAGCCAAAGCCTTGAAGCGGGCGCGTGCGCAGGCCGAGCAGATGGCTGCCAGCCTGAGCGCGAAGCTGGGCTCGCTTCTCTATGCCAGCAACGAGGTCCAGCCCAGCGGTCCGCGTCCTATGTTCCGTGCGATGGCTGCTGCGCCGATGGCCATGGATAAGGTTCAGCCCCTGGCGATCAATCCCAGGGAGATTGAAAAAACGGCGACCGTTTACGCGGTCTTCGCCATCGAATAACTGCAGCGCACTTCGTAACGAGATTGAAAAGAGAAAATCCATGCCCCAGTACACCTATCGCGAATTGAAGCCTACTCCCGAGGCCGAGGCGATCTATCGCCGCTGGCTGGCACAGCTTAACGAAGAATTCGGTCGGCACCAGTCGGTCGACCGTCGCTCCGAGATCGTGCGCGACGAGCTCTACCAGATCTATATCGGAAAACCCCACGGCGGACGCACCCAGGCTACGTTGAACAGCGAGCTGGCAAGCTATACGCTGGCGGAGAACTTCGACCCCCGAAATGTGACGCTCGAGCCGGAGTACTACGGCGATATCGATGCCGAGAAGTATGCTCTCCGCAAACCGCTGATCTGGTTCTGGCAGATGTTCGACCGTTCGCCCCTGGGATTAAACCACTGGCTCGGCTTCCGCTTCCGCTGCATGCTGGGGCATCACATCTTCAAATCCCTTGGGAAGGGCGTCAAGATCTTCCACAACGTCGAGTTCACCTACGGCTACAACCTCACCATCGAAGACAACTGCGTCATCCACAAGAACGTCATGCTCGATGATCGCGGCGGAATTATCCTGCATGAAGGCACCAGTGTCTCCGACTACGCCAACATCTACTCCCACACCCACGACATCAACGTGCAGGCGGATGTGACCAACAAGCCGACGGAGCTCGGCCCCCGAGCCCGCATCACGTATCACTCGACCGTGCTGGCCGGAGCCAATATCGGCGAGAACGCCATGCTGGGCGCCATGGCCCTGGCCACCAAGCCGCTTCAGCCCGGAGTCGTTTCGGTGGGAATTCCGGCGAAGGTGAAGCGAGAGAAGAAACCTTCTGAGCAATCCTAAGAGCGGCGGTGCAGACGGGTTTTCGCTTCCGGCGATCTTCCATTAAGCTAGAGGAATGAACCAGGATGTAGTCCTTATCCTCTTCCAGGTGGTTGCGCTTGTCCTTGCCTTCAGCGTGCACGAGTGCGCCCATGCCTGGACGGCATGGCGGCTTGGCGATCCTACGGCCAAAATGCTTGGCCGCGTCACGCTCAACCCGCTGAAACACCTGGACCCCTTCGGCTCTGTGCTGATGCCACTGATCGCGCTCGTTTATCACTGGCCCTTGATCGGATGGGCAAAGCCGACGCCTGTAACTGCGCGCAACTTCAAGAACTACAAAAAAGACGACATCCTGGTCACGCTGGCAGGTCCCGCGAGCAATCTCCTTCTGGCTACGGGAGCGCTGATTCTGCTGCTGATCATCAAGCACGTGGTTCCCGGTGGGGCAGTGGCGGTCTTCACCGCGATGGCTCTCGCGATGCACTATCCCGGGGTATCGACGGAGAATCTTCCCGCGCTGTTTCCTATCGCACTTCTGCTCTATTTCATCATCCTCATTAACCTGCTGCTGTTCGTGTTCAACCTGGTGCCGTTTCCTCCGCTCGACGGCAGCCGCATCCTGCGTCATTTTCTGCCCTATAACGCACTTCAGGTCTACGACCGCATGGGAATGTTCGCTCTGTGGATCTTCATGCTGCTGGCCGGCGGATTCATCTTCAGGGTCTTCCTCTACCCTCTGCAATCGACCTTCGACAGGATCCTTGCGGTGCTCTAGGAAGGCTGTTTCCCGTATCATCTCTATCTGAAGCATCATGACTGATTTCACCCCCTCTCCATCACGACCACGCATCCTCAGCGGCATGCGTCCCACGGGAAAGCTGCACCTGGGCAATTACATGGGTGCGCTCTACAACTGGGTGAAGTTGCAGCACGAATATGAGTGCTACTTCTTCATCGCCGACTACCACGCCCTGACGACGGATTACTCGGACACCTCAAATCTGTCTGAGAACGTCCGTGATGTGATTCTCGACTTTCTCGCCGCCGGATTGGATCCTGAGATCTCGACCCTCTTCGTTCAAAGCCAGGTGACGGTCCATTTTGAGCTCTTCGCCTTGCTGGGCATGATCACTCCGCTCAGCTGGCTGGAACGTGTTCCCACGTACAAAGACCAGCAGGAGCAGCTGAAAGAGAAGGATCTGGCGACCTATGGCTTTCTTGGATATCCGCTGTTGCAGACAGCCGATATCCTGCTCTACAAGCCAAGGTATGTGCCCGTGGGCGCTGACCAGATTGCTCACGTGGAGTTAACCCGTGAGGTTGCGCGCAGATTTAACCAGTTCTTTCCCGGCGATTTTTTTCTTGCTCCCGATGCCGCTCCATGGGAGATGGGAGCCATTCAGGAGAAGGCTCGTAAGCTGGCCGGGAACAAGACCAAGTCCACCTTCTCCGCACATGAGCTCTATCAGGCTGCGCAACAGACCAAAAAGCTTAGCGGTTTTGGGCGCCATGAAATTTTGCCAGAACCCGAAGTGCTGTTGACGCCTTCGCCGAAGCTGCCGGGAACCGATGGTCGTAAGATGTCTAAGAGCTACCGCAACACCATCCTGCTCTCGGACCCGGAGCCGGAGATTCGTGCGAAGCTCAAGACCATGGTGACCGATCCGGCACGCATTCGCCGTGAAGATCCAGGAAACCCTGATGTGTGTCCGGTCTTTGATCTGCACAAGGTCTTTTCAACGCAGGAAACGCAGCAGAACGCTCGGATCGGCTGTTCGACAGCAGGGATTGGATGCATCGAATGCAAAAGCTGGCTCGCGGATGCTGTAGTCGAGCATCTGGCTCCTCTGCAGGAGCGCCGTCGCTACTATGAAGCCCACTTCGTTGAGGTGGAAGAAATTCTCAGACATGGAGGAGAGCGCGCTCGGGCCCGTGCCAATCAGACCATGCAGGAAGTCCGCGATGCGGTAGGTCTTCGACAGCTATGAACGACGAAACTCTCCATCCCGAAGATCCCGCGCAACAGCTGGAAGAGAAGGTACAGCCGGAAGCCACCCAGCCTGCCGCAGAGGCTGAGGCGGTAGAACAGCCGGTGCCCCACGAGCCCTTCGCGCTCAAGCATCCGGTTCCTGCGCCTGCCCCGGAGCCTAAACGCACAACAGCGAAGGAGAAAGTCAAAGACAAAGACAAGGAAGAGGCTTCGCAGTCTCCTTTCTCGGTCACTGTAGGACTGGTCTACGACGGCCCGCTCGATCTTCTTCTCGACCTCATCCGCAAGCAGAACATCGATATCTACGACATCCCGATCGCCCGCATCACGGAACAGTTCCTGGAATACACGCACCATCTGAAGCAGACCGACGTGGATTCGGCGGGCGAGTTCATCTATATGGCTTCGCTGTTGATTCACATCAAGTCGAAGATGCTGCTCCCGCGCGATCCCAGCGATGTCACCGGAACGGATTCCGAAGACCCCCGCCGCGAGCTGGTGGAGCGGCTGCTCGAGCACGAGCGCTTCAAGGCCGCGGCCCAGATGCTGATGCAGAAGCAGCAGATCGAAGAGGCGACCTGGACCAATCCCGGGATTCGCGAGTTTCGCGAGGCGGCCGATGCCGAGCGCGAAATTGCCGCCGATACCGTCGATCTGGTTCGCGTCTTCCAGGACATCCTTGGCCGCCTGCGCAAGCGGCCCGTGCTCGATGTCGACGAGGAGTCGGTCACCGTGGCCCAGATGATCGAATACGTAAAGCGCCGCCTGGTGATGGAAGACAAGCCCGTCTCCTTACGCCGCCTTCTGCACAACACCCATACGGAACGCGCCTTGATCTGCATGTTCCTGGCGATGCTCGAGCTGGTGCGCCTGCAGGCCGTCCTTCTCCACCAGCCGGTAACCGAAGGGGACATTCTGATTAAGAAGACCGACAACTTCGACCAGGTCTTCGCGGACCAGCAACAGGCCCGCGACGACTGGCGATAAGAGAAGACCCAGGAGTTACAGCCTACAGGCCCGTCCACCGGTTAGTGAGACGGACCCGCAGGTAAAGAAGACAGCTTCATCTTCGAATTCAACCCTTGTGGCGACGCTTGCGGCTGCGAAGAAGGCCCGCCAACGCCGTAATGCCGGTTCCCATCAGCGCCAGAGAGGCCGGTTCGGGAGTGGGAGCGATAGGATCGCCAGGAGGCAGCGTTCCGGTGAACTCCTGGTTGTGAACCTCGCCGGTCTGACCGATCTGGGCCGCGATAAAGGTTCCCGCCATCTGCGCATTGCCATTCAGGATTGCGAACGGAGCCAGAGCCGACGCCGTAAACTGGCCGTTAATCGTGACCGTGTCCGCGTCCGAGAAGTTGAACAGGATATTGCTGTTCGCGCTGCTGTCGCCCGTGTTCTGCTGGTCGTTGTAATAGATTCCCGTCCCCAGGGCGACATGCTTGCCATCGACATTGATGAGGATGGTCGAGCCAGCCGGGGCGATGATGTCGAGCGGATGATTGGTGTCGCCGAACTGTGCCGCGGTGATGTCAAAAATATTCAGCGTCGAGCTGGTCCCCTTCAGAACGAAGAACGACGGGTTTACCGAGGAGTGATTGGTCCCCAGGACTTCGCCATTCGCCGTCAGCGCTGCCAGTGCGAGCGACTTGTTGTCGAGCGTCGTGCGCAGGCTGTCGAAGTCGATTCCCGACGAACCGGTGCTTACGCGATGGCCGCCCCCGTTGAAGTTGAAGTTGCCGTTCGAGCCCGGAGCGTACACGTTTCCATGGCTGTTGATGTTGAACTGCTCCCCGGAGTTCAGGCCACCGTTAGACACCAGATCGAAGGGCGCCTGGGATCCCCAGGGATCACTGTAGAGATTGCTTCCGATCGTTGTTCCGCTTAGCACCATCCCCGCGGCGGCGACACGTCCTGTGACGTCCGCATTCGTGGAGATATTGCCGGAGATGACCGTATTTCCGTGAGAGTCAACCGTACCAAGGGCCACTAGGTTATAGGCGCTGGCTACACCGAAGGCGGCTACGCCGTCGGCTTTGCACAGAGATGGGAGAACGACAAGGCTTGCCGCCAAAAAGAAATGAAACATGACTTTCATAATGCAAACCACTAAAGCAAGCGGCGGACCAAAGCCCAAACCCCATGAACTTCATGGATTTAGCTTCAGTAAGTAGATTTGGTGTCCCGCCGTGTGAAAATAAGTGCACACTTGGGGCCATTTCCCCTTCTGTCGAGGAAATTCTTTTCCTTTCTTCTTGATTAAGAAGATCTTTTACACGTTGTTAATACTCTGTTCGCAAACGCAGCCTATTGTCGTCCTCACCGACCGCCAAACTCGCTTACAGGTGACGATCTATGGCAACACCAGCCACGCTCCCCTCCGGTTCCCTTCTCGAAGAGAAACTTCAGAAATCATCCCCAGGCAAAATCGGCGGCATCGTCTTTGGGGTGCTGCTCCTCGGCGGTATTGGCTATATCGTCAGCAAGCTTTGGGAAGACCTCTCCATCATTCATACCGGCTCGATCTTTCCCTATCTGCTGTTAGGCCTTGCGCTGCTGATCGCCCTGGGTTTTGAGTTCGTCAATGGCTTCCATGACACAGCCAATGCCGTCGCCACCTGCATCTATACGCATTCGCTCGAGCCACATATCGCCGTCGTCTACTCCGGCATCATGAACTTCATTGGCGTGCTCACGAGCTCCGGCGCCGTTGCTTACTCGGTCATCACGCTTCTTCCGGTCGAGCTCATCCTCAAGGTCAGCAAGGGCTCGGGCTTCGCCATGGTCTTCGCCCTGCTGGCGGCAGCCATCCTGTGGAACCTGGCCACCTGGTACCGTGGCCTGCCGGCCTCAAGCTCTCATACCATGATCGGCTCGATCATCGGTGTCGGCATCACCAACCAGCTCCTGCACGGCAGAAGCGGCGTGAGCGGCGTGGACTGGGAGCAGGTCACCAAGGTCTTCAAAGCGCTGTTGCTCTCACCGGTCGTCGGCTTCGTCTGCGCTGCTCTGCTCTTTATGCTCTTCAAAGCGCTCCTGCGCGATCCTCGCCTCTATGAGGCCCCCAAGGGCACCGCGCCGCCGCCGTTCTACATCCGCGCTCTGCTCGTGCTTACCTGCGGCGGCGTAAGCTTCGCCCACGGATCCAACGACGGCCAGAAGGGCATGGGACTCATCATGCTGATCCTCGTCGGCACGGTTCCGACCGCCTACGCCCTCAACCACACAGTCACCAACTCGCAGGTCCAGACCTTCGTGGCGGTCTCGCATCAGGTCTCGGACACCATCACGCACTACGTCGACTCGAATGCGGTCATCGCTGACTCCCAGCCCGAACTGGAACAGTTCGTCTCCACGCGTTCCTTCAAGCCCACGACCATGCTTGCGCTACGCCAGACCGTCGACGATATCCAGAACGAGGTCACCCGTTACGGTGCTCTCAATAAGGTTCCTGCCAGTATGCAGGCCAACGTTCGCAACCAGATGTATCTGGTCAGTGAGACCTTCCGGTTGCTGCCCAAGTACGGTCCCAAAGTCTCCGCAGACGATACAAAGATCTTCGCCAACTACAAGGGCTTCCTCGATCGCTCCACCAAGTTCATTCCCACCTGGGTCAAGGTAGCCGTAGCCCTCGCCCTCGGGTTGGGAACCATGGTTGGCTGGAAGCGCATCGTCGTCACGGTGGGCGAAAAGATCGGCAAGACCCACCTGACTTACGCACAGGGTGCCTCGGCCGAGCTGGTCGCGATGATGACCATCCTCGCCGCCGATGGGTATGGGCTTCCAGTCAGTACAACGCACGTCCTCTCCTCCGGCATCGCCGGTACCATGGCGGCAAACAAGAGCGGCCTGCAGACTTCAACCCTCCGGGACATCGCCCTGGCCTGGATCTTCACGCTCCCGGCAGCGGCGATCCTCTCCGGCGTTCTGTACTGGTTCTTCAATATGTTCGTCAAATAGCTGAAATTCGCTTCTTTATGAGGCTGGCGAGAGGGGGTGGAGATATCTTCCACCCCTTTTTTGCTGTGCAAAACCGGTCCCCAATAGGGCTCGCTATGGGGCTGCTTCCCGCGGGGCCATTCTTATACACTCAAAGGCAATGAGCCTCAAAGCAAAGATCGAAGCCGTCATTTACGCGTCAGAAGAACCGGTGACCCTGGCCCAGCTGGTGGGTCTGCTCGGCCAGGAGGCACAGGTTGAGCTTGACCAGATCGCCCAGGCACAGCAGGCTCTGGCTCTCAACGGCGAAGAGGCGGATGCAGACAGCGCTCCATCGGAGCCAGGCGACACCGACCCAGGCGATACCGACCCAGGTGAGACCGACCCAGGTGATACGGACGTAGATGGCTTGAACCGGGAGATTCTCTCCGATTCCGAACCGGCATCGCCGGCGACAGAAGTTATTGAAGCCCCGGCCGAGGCAGCTGCGGAGACCACCCAGCAGCAGACCTCGCGCGAAAATAAAGAGGAGAAGGAGAAGAATCGCCGCCTTCGCGACTACTTCCGGTCTATCCTCGATCAACTCATCGCCGACTACGCCAACGGCGATCGCGGTCTTGAGATTCGCGAAGTGGCCAGTGGCTACCGTCTCGCCACCAAGCCGGAGTATCACGATGCTGTCCGCGGCTTCGTAAAATCGCTCAAGCCGCCGCTGAAGCTCTCGCTCCAGGCTTTGGAGACGCTCGCCGTCGTCGCTTACAAGCAGCCCGTTACCGCGCCTGAGGTCTCCGAGATCCGGGGTGTCGACTCCGGTGGCGTACTCGGCTCGCTCATGACGCGCAAGCTCGTCACCACGGCAGGGCGCAAGCAGGTGATCGGTCGTCCCATTCTCTACAAGACCACCAAGGACTTCCTTCTCCGCTTCGGCCTGAAGGACATCAATGAGCTTCCCTCCATCGAGGAGTTCGAAAAGATGGCCAGCGAACTCGCCGAACAGGAAGAGATCCCGATGGACCATCAGGCTGCGAGCGAGCACGCGCCTCAAGAGCGGACTCATCATGCTCCGGAGACGCCTGCTGAACTGGAGCCGGAACGCCACACCCATCTTCCACAGGCCGATGGAAGCCCCGATCCAGTGGACGATCCACTCGATGATCAGATTCCCGACGAGGAAGAAGAGGAGGCTGAGAACGTCAGCCAACCGAAGTCTGAAACTCCCTCTGAGCTCGTCGAAGAACCACACTCCTGATCTCAACTCTTTGCTGCACGCAGACCCCTAAGCGGAGCGGATTGTCTTCACTCAGGGGATAATGGAAAGATGACCGAACCCACCAAGCCCCGGGGCGAGCGCCTCCAGAAGATTCTCGCGGCAGCAGGCTTTGCCAGCCGCCGCAAGGCCGAGGAGTTCATCCTCGAAGGCCGGGTGCAGGTCAACGGCCAGGTCGTTACAGAACTGGGCACCCGCGCCGACCTCGACCACGATCATGTTCGAGTCGATGGCAAGCTACTTCACGGACGCGAACAGCAGCGTTATTACATGCTCAACAAGCCGCGCGGGTACGTCACCACGCTCTCGGACCCCGAGAAACGCCCGACGGTAATGGCGCTGATGGCGCAGAAGCATGGACCTCACGGAGATAACGTGCGCCTGTACCCCGTGGGCCGCCTCGACTATCTCTCCGAAGGACTGTTGTTGATGACCAATGACGGAGATCTTGCCAACAAGCTCTCCAAGGCCGCTGCCGGCGTTGAAAAGACCTATCTGGTGAAGGTGTCAGGTGTGCCTACCCCGGAGAGCATTGATCAGCTTCGTCGCGGCATCATGATCGATCGCGGACGCCTCGATGAGGTTCGCAGTGGCCGTCGCGACCGGATCGTCACCGCTCCCGCAAAGGTCGAGCAGGTGCGGGGAGGCGATAATCCCTGGTTCGAGCTCACGCTCACCGAGGGGAGGAACCGGCAGATCCGCAAGATGTTCGAGGAGATCGGACATCACGTGGAGAAGATCCGTCGCATCGGCTACGGCGCTCTGCGGCTCGACGTCCCCCCGGGTGGCTTCCGGGAGTTGACGGCTGGCGAGGTAACCGCTCTGGGACGGGCCGCTCGTGGTTTGAAAGTAACCCCGAAGCAGAAGACCCCGGAGTTTGCGCAGCTCAAGAAGCCTGTGCCTCCGAAGAGCAGCAAGCGTCGGGCTCCTGCCTCCCGGCCGGCGGGCCGGAATCGTGGCTGAACCTCTTCTGTAATTCGCCGATATCCTCTGACGAAAGACGATGGGCATCTGCGGAAGTAACCGTCAAAAGGTGACTTTATTCAGGGTTAGCTAAGGTCACTTTCGGTCATCCAAAAGATATCAACAGAGCCATTGACAGAACTCGATCCTACCCTCCAGAATACTCCCGCTATTCATCTTCCGGGGATGACAAACATCACTGGAAGAGCATCCAATAGATACCGTTCGACCGCAGACCAAGGCCTGTCGTCTAACCGTCTAACTAGAGTCGTAATGTGCAGTGCGCAGCAAAGGAGTAAAAGTGGCAATCGAAAAAGCTACATTTGGAGCAGGATGCTTCTGGGGTGTGGAAGCGAAATTCAATGAAATCACTGGAGTCATCGACACAACAGCAGGGTACGAAGGCGGAGACCTCGAGCACCCTACTTACAAAGACGTTTGTACCGACCGCACTGGCCATGCGGAAGTCGTTCAAGTCACCTTCGACAACTCCCGCGTGAGTTACGAAACTCTTCTGGACGCCTTCTTCGCGATACACAATCCCACCCAGGTCAATCGTCAGGGACCGGATTGGGGTACGCAGTATCGCAGTGTTGTCTTCACCCACAATGATCAGCAGATGACGGAGGCTCGAGCCAAAATCGCCGAGCTGAATGCGTCAGGCACCTATCGCGAACCGATCGCGACGCAGGTGTCGCCTACCACCGCCTTCTGGAAGGCAGAGGAGTATCACCAACGCTACCTCGAAAAACGAGGCATGGTGAGCTGTCACATCTAAGTTGGAAAGCAAGGTTAAGAGGATGCCCCGCGCAGTATGGCGGGGCTTCTTCGTTTAAGCCGAAATCGTTCCCGAATCGGAGCCTCCGTTCTGACGGGGGCAGGGCCGATGCGCCCTCTCCTGAGTTCGTGGTAAGATAAGACAACACTCGGTTTGAAGAAAGAGTGCCGCTTCGCGGGAACCGCCCAGGATGGATCGGGCTGGCCAGAGACCGCAGAAGCATACTCCCCGCGCTCCGCTGAAGATACGATCTCAGAGAACGAAAGCGCTGGTTGCTCTGGCTCCGATGGAAGGTCAAACGTGACCTTTCTCGCCGTGCAGCAGCGTTTTGCCCGACGCAGGGCAAGCTGATACCCCGGAATCCATGATGCGCTCTCGCATCGTTCTGCACATCAAAAGGCGCCGTCCAAGAGAACGGCTATTACGCAAGGACTACTTTGACTACAACATTAGAAGCACCCGAACAGCTGGATTCCATCAGGAATGCCGGTTCTACTGATTCCCCTGTCTTTACTGACTTCAACATCTCCGACGCGCTCAAGAGCCGTCTAACTGCAGCGGGCTTTATCACTCCCACCCCGGTCCAGGCCGGAGCCATTCCCCCGGCACTCAAAGGCCGCGACATCCTCGCGACCGCCTCCACCGGCACGGGCAAGACTCTCAGCTTTCTTGTTCCCATCCTTGAGAAGCTAGAGGCTACTTCCGTCCCCAGCACCAGGGGCAAACGCAATCCCATCCGCGCCCTCATCCTTCTTCCCACCCGCGAGCTTGCCATGCAGGTGCTGGAGAACTACGGGAAGCTGATGCCCGGATCGAAGCACGACGCGGTTCTCATCTGCGGCGGCCTCTCTGAGAACACCCAATTTGACAACCTCGACCGTGGCCCGCGCCTCGCTGTCGCCACTCCGGGCCGGCTGGAAGACTTTCTCCGCCGCCGCCAGATCGATCTCTCCAAGGTCGACATGTTCGTCCTCGACGAGGTCGACCGCATGCTCGACATGGGCTTCCTTCCCGCAATCCGCCGCATTGTCACCGCCGTCCCTCGCGGACGCCAGACCATGTGCTACTCGGCGACCCTCGATGCCAACATCCAGGAGATCGTGCGCGACTACGTCAAGGATCCCGTTCGCATCCAGATCGGCAACACCTCCAAGCCCTCCGATCGCGTCGAGCTCCGCGCCTACACCGTCATGCAAGACCAGAAGCTCGGTCTGCTGAACCAGATGCTTACCGAAGAGCAGGGAAGCTTCCTGGTCTTCTCCCGTACCAAGCACGGCGCTGACCGCATCTCCCGCAAGCTGGAGAAGCTGGGCCACGACACGAACGCCATCCATGGCGATCGCTCGCAGTCCCAGCGCACCTCCGCCCTCAAGGGATTCGCCACGGGGAAGCACCGCGTCCTGGTCGCCACCGACGTCGCGGCACGAGGCATCGACATCTCCGACATCGCGCACGTCGTCAACTACGACCTTCCCAACGCCAGTGACGACTTCGTCCACCGCATCGGCCGCACCGGCCGCGCAGGCGCCAAGGGAGTGGCGACGACGTTCGTCATGCCCCAGGAGCGACACGAGGCTCGCAAGCTCGAGCGCGAACTGAGCATGAAGTTTGAATGGCGCGTGGCCGATAAGAACCTTGAGAAAGAGGAGCGCAACAAGCCCGTCGATCTCAATGGCATCCAAACCAAGGGCCCAAGCGGGCCTTCGGCCTCAGGGCTCGATGCGCTTTTGGCGCTGGAGACCCGTTCCTGGCGCGGCGGCGAGTCGGCTGGAGAATCAGGCGCGTCCGACAACAACGGACGGCCTAGCTTCCGCGGTCGTCGCAAGGGCCCTGGCCATGGTAGCCGCCCGCAGGGGCAGTCCAGGCACGGCAGCGGTAGCGGCAACGCTCACCCGAGCCGCAACGCCTCGCATCCGCGCGGCGGCAACTCCGGTTCTCGCCCCACCCGCGGAAATCGCGGCCGCTAAACCTCCCGGGCGACCTCGACTGCAAGCTGGGTTTCGTAAACCGAGCCTGCTCGAGGTCGCCCGTCTTTCCTTAAAAACTCAGGCGATTTTCTATCTAGGGATGGAGAGCGCGAATCTCCTGCAGGTCTTCAGGGGATAGGACGTGAAGGTCGTCTTTATCCATCCGGACCCACAGTACGTGGGAGTCCGCGAGGAAGGCCGAGACATTCTCCACCGGAACATTCCAGTGATACGCATCGACGTCGCGCAGATTCTCCAAAGTATCCTGCGGTAAAAATCCCCCACGATCATTAACTTTGAACCCGGTCTTCGGATCGTAATGAAGAATGCGCTGCAGAGAGGGATCGGCCACGATGGCCATATTGGCCTGATCTTTCCCGGCAGGCTCTCCGCCCACCAGAACCAGGACCTGGGTATCGGGTGCTTGCTGCAGGGCATCGCGAAGGAACGCGAACTCCCGCATGCTGTCGTACATGTTGTACGTTCCCCAGATATAGCCCCCTGAGGGAGGCAGTCCCGTCTGTTTCAGGCGGACAAAGGAATATCCGCAGAGCAGCAGAATGCAGGTCAGCCAGACGCCGAGATGCCGTGCCGGAGCGGGCGATCGAACGGCATCGAGGTTGGCGAGGAGAATCGCGAGGGCCATGCAGGTCCAGAACGCCGCCATCGAGCCGTAATACGCCGCGCTGCGATTAGGCAGCACCAGAAACAGCGAGATGGAAGCAAAGGCCGCGCCGAACAGAAAAAGAAGCAGCCTCGATTGAGCTCTGAAGAGCAGCGGCGAGCGGCGAAGCCACGCCACCACGGCGATAAGGATCAGAAGTCCAAGGGCAGGGACAAGAAGCCGGGCCTTCGGAAGCGCATCGGGAAAGTCGATCGGAAGCAAGAACCAGGTGACGTGGGAAAGCGCTACCTTCAGTACCAGCGGCGAGAGTGTAATGGGATACGGAGTCTTGTGGTCCAGCAGATTGACGGCGTGGCGAAAGACCACGAGGACCGTGGCCCCGTAAATACCGCCAAGCAGCACAGCCAGGGGAAGACGCTTCGTCCAGCCGCGGCTCGAAGCCTCCTCAGGAACGTCCGGCCGGAGTAATACGGCGAGGCCTGCAATCAGAGGCACCGCAAAAGTACTCTGCTTGGCCAACAATGCGATGGCGAAACAGAGCCATGCAGCGAAGTGATAGAGCCAGGCCGCCGGGCCTCGACTGCGAAGCGCGCGCAGAAGAAGAAGCACCGAGAGCCCCGAACCGAAGATAGCCAGGCTGTCCCCCAGCGCGCAAAGCCACGCAACCGGTATGTAGATCAGGTCTCGGGACAGGAACAGGATAGCTGCCGCGGCGGAGACTGCCGGAGTCTGGCGCAGCTCACGCATGAACGCGAAGACGAGCAGGGTGCAGGCCAGGCCAGCAAAGAAGTTCCCCAGAAGAAACGGCAGCGGGTGCAGGCCGAACCAGCGCAGAAGATAGCCGACATACAGAACCGTTCCCAGTGGCCGAAAGTTGCCGTCGACCGTATCCAGGGTGTTGAAGCTGACGAGCGGATGGGCGTAGAGAAGCTTGCGAACCGAGGCGGCCGAGAGCAGCATCCAGTCGTCCTGGGCAAAGCCGCCCTGCAGCGTCACCGGCAGCCAGACAATCGCGAAGAGCAGCACGATGACCGGCACGAACCAGCGAGAGGATGGAAGCTGGAAGCCGCCGTGGCGTAAAAGCCAGGAGTACGCGAATGCCAATGCGGCAGCGAAGACGGCGATCTGCAGGAAGGCTGCAGGCAGATGGAGCAGTCCGTACTCGACCCGTGCATTGGAAAAGTGTTTGTGGCTTGCGGCAACCCGCGCCAGAATTGTGGCAAGGACTGCGAGGGCGGCAACCAGAAAGAAGAGGGCCCTGTCTGTCCAGAAAGTTTGAGAACGCGAAGTAACTTGCATCAATCCTTCAGCGAACGTGGCAGGATTTGGTTCCTGAACATCGACAGGTTCTTGAAGCAGATTATAGCGTTAGGCATTGTGGAAGTGAAGTTACGCCACCCGTCCTGAATCCGCGATCTGCTTTGCGTGATCTACTATGTAAAGCGACGATGACAACGGGCCGAAAACTCGCGTTGACGCAACAGCAGTTCGAAGCGATCAGCCGGGCGATCAGCGATCCTCGCCGCTACGCGATCCTTCAGCAAATCGCGTCTGAGTCGGATCTGGCCTGTTCCGCGCTCGAAGCGCACAAGCACATCAGCGCCCCGACCATATCCCATCACCTCAAGGAGTTGCAGGAGGCCGGTCTGATCGAGATCGCGCGTGAAGGCCGTACCGCCTGTCTTTCCTTGCGCCGGGATGTGTGGAATTCCTACGTCAGCTCGCTCTCAAAACTCTGACTTTAAAGATCTCCCCTAAATCTGAATCCAAAGATTTCTGGCCTCATCTATTCGACATATATCGAATTATTCGATAAATAGCGAATTTTAATTTAGATCGGAAAAGGTGAGAGTGCATGGGAAAACTGAAGGGTAAAGTCGCGGTTGTGACAGGAGCATCCAAGGGAATCGGAGTCGGTATCGCGAAGTCGCTGGCTGCCGAAGGCGCATCCGTTGTGGTGAACTACGCCTCGGACAAAGAGGGCGCGGATCGCACCGTTGCCGAGATCCAGCAGGCGGGAGGGAAGGCCATCGCCGTCGGAGCCCGGGTTGGCGTTGCGGAGGAAGTGACGAAGCTCTTCGACGAGACGAAAAAGGCCTTCGGAACCCCCAATGTGCTGGTGAACAATGCGGGAGTCTACAGCTTCGGTCCCTTCTCCGACTTTGATGAGAAAGAGCTGCACCGCCAGTTCGAGACCAATGTCTTCGGACTTCTTCTTGCCACGCGCGAAGCCGCGAAGCACTTCGGTCCCGAAGGTGGCAGTGTAATCAATATTGGCTCTGTCGCCAGCGTCATGAATCCTCCCGGAGGCACCATCTACTCGGCGACCAAGGCCGCAGTCGACTCCATCACCCGCTCGCTGGCCCGGGAACTTGGAGCAAATAAAATTCGTGTCAATTCCGCCAATCCCGGCCCGGTCATCACAGAAGGCGTTCGCGCGATCGGTCTGTCCGAGGAGCACGAGATGCTCGCCAGCTATGTCCAGCAGACGCCGCTCGGTCGTGTCGGCGAACCCGATGACATCGGCTCCGCAGTCGCCTTCCTTGCCTCCGACGAGGCCAAGTGGGTGACAGGACAGGTGATCCGCGTCTCCGGCGGCCTGCAGTAACAAAATTGACGAATTTCCTGTGAATTCCGGGCCGGCAACCTGCCTCGCGTCGCCGGTCCGGGCTGTCTTTCCCCCGTAAGGGCATGAGAGAATTAGAGTGATGATCTCTGTCTCGAATGTAACGATGCGCTATGGCTCGAAGCTCCTCTTTGAGGATGTTTCAGTCACCTTTACCACTGGCCGCCGCTACGGCCTGACCGGCCCCAACGGCGCCGGAAAATCCACCTTCATGAAGGTGCTCACCGGCGAGATCGACGCCCAGAAGGGCAACGTCGTCCGCCCCAAAAAGATCGGCGTCCTCAAGCAGGACCAGTACGAGTTCGACGCCTACCGCGTCATCGACACCGTCATCATGGGCAACAAAGGCTTATGGGCTGCCCTCGAGGAACGAGAGGAGATTTATGCCAAGCCCGAGCTGACCGACGCCGATGGTTCACGCCTCGGCGAGCTCGAAGGCATCGTCGGCGATGAGGACGGCTATGAGGCCGAAGCCAACGCCGCAGTCCTCCTGCAGGGCCTCGACATTCCCGATGAAGTCCACGAGCGTAAGATGAGCGAGCTGCAGGGCGGCCAGAAGGTCCGCGTGCTCCTCGCACAGGCTCTCTTCGGCAACCCTCAGGCGCTTCTCCTCGACGAGCCTACGAACTATCTCGACCTCGAATCCATCCACTGGCTCGAAGACTTTCTCAATCGCTACACCGGCACGGTCATCACCATCTCGCACGACCGCCACTTCCTCAACAACGTCTGCACCCACACCGCCGACATCGACTACGAGACCATCATCACCTACAACGGCGGCTACGACGATATGGTGCTGCAGAAGACCAGCATCCGCACCCGCATCGAGAGCCAGAACGAGCAGCGCGAAAAGAAGATCGCACAGTTGAACGACTTCATCGCCCGCTTTTCGGCCGGTACGCGCTCCTCGCAGGTGAACTCGCGTAAGAAGGAAGTCGAGCGTCTCGCCACCAGCGAGCTGGCCCGCTCCAACATCGCGCGCCCGTTCATTCGCTTCGATATGCTGCGGCCCTCAGGCAAAAACGTCCTCGAGTTCGAGAACGTCAATAAGACCTACGCCCAGCCCGACGGCAAGACCGAGCACGTCATCAACAATTTCTCCGCTGCCGTCCAGCGTGGAGACAAGGTCGTCCTCATCGGCCGCAACGGCCAGGGCAAGACTACTCTCCTCAAGGCCCTGCTCGCCAACGGCCCCGGCATCGAAGAGAAGGATGTCTCCATCGACTCAGGCACCGTCAAGTGGGGCCACGAGGCGCAGATCGGTTACTTCGCCCAGGATCACAAGGGCTCCATCCAGCTTGGCATGACGGCCTCGGACTGGCTCCACCAGTTCGACCCGCAGGCCACCAAGGAAGATATCCGCGGCATCCTCGGCCAGATGCTCTTCCGCGGCGAAGAGGGCCTCAAGAAGACCGACGCGCTCTCCGGAGGCGAAGCCGCCCGCCTGCTCTTCTGCAAGATCATGCTGCAGAAGCCCAACGTCCTCGTGCTCGACGAGCCCACCAACCACCTTGACCTTGAGAGCATCAATGCGCTCAACCAGGCCATCCAGAAGTACGAAGGCACCGTCTTCCTCGTCACCCACGACCAGGACCTGATCGAAGAGGCCGGCACCCGCATCTGGCACTTCGAAGGCGGCCCCAACGACTTCCACATCACCGATCACAAGGGTCCGTACGAGGAATATCAACAGCAGCTCGCCCTTGCCGCAAAGTAACGAACCTCGCTTTGCGTCAGGAGTATCAGCAGGAGCTTGCCCTGACCGCAAAGTAACGACTGCGCTTTGCGTCAGGAGCCCCAGCAGTTATCTCTTGACGCAAAGCAGTTCGGTTCGCTGAAAAGGTGTCATCCTGAGCGGAGCGTAGCGGAAAAGCCTGCCCTGAGCGTAGTCGAAGGGAAGGATCTGCGGTTTATGTCGGTCAGCATAAACACAGAAGGCCGGCATGTTCTTTGTCATTCCGTAGCGCAGCGAAGGAATCTGTTTTGCCGGTTGAGGCATAAGCGTAGCGAATATTTATTCATTACGGTTACAAATGTCCGGTAAATTCGCTTACATATTTTGTATTTATGCATCCCACATGCAAAATCGCCCCGTCTTTAGCGGCGTTTCTTGAGCTCGTGAAATAATAGATGTAAATCAGGCTCAGGCGGTCGATATGGCAAGCTCAGTTCTGCACAGCGACACAGCGGAAGATCTCACCACTTCCTCTCACCTCATTGCGCTCGAGGATCAGTACGGGGCGCACAACTACAAGCCTCTTGATGTCGTCGTCGAACGCGCCTCCGGTGTCTGGGTATACGACGTCGACGGCCGCCGCTACCTCGACTTCCTCGCCGCCTACTCGGCGGTCAACCAGGGCCACTGCCACCCTCGTATCCTCGCCGCCATGCAGGAACAGGCCCAGCGCGTCACCCTTACCTCGCGCGCCTTCCGCAACGACCAGCTCCCGCGCTTCTACAAGGAGCTCACCGAGCTCACCGGCTTCGAGATGGTTCTGCCCATGAACTCCGGCACCGAGGCCGTCGAGTCAGCGCTCAAGATCGCCCGCAAATGGGGCTACAAGATCAAGGGCATCCCCGAGGGCAAGGCCGAGATCATCGTCTGCGAAAACAACTTCCACGGCCGCACCATCTCCATCATCAGCTTCTCTACCGAGGAGCAGTACCGCGATGGCTTCGGCCCCTATCTCTCCGGCTTCAAGGTCATCCCCTTTGGCGATGCTGCCGCCCTCCGCGCAGCCATCACGCCGAACACCGCTGCCTTCCTCGTCGAGCCCATCCAGGGCGAGGCCGGCGTCCTCATCCCGCCCGACGGCTACCTCCGCGAGGCTGCCGCAATCTGCCGCGAGAACAACGTCCTCTTCATCGCCGATGAGATCCAGTCCGGCCTCGGCCGCACCGGCAAGCTCTTCGCCTGCCAGCACGAAGACGTAACCCCCGACGTTCTCATCGTCGGCAAGGCACTCGCTGGAGGCTTCTATCCGGTCTCAGCTGTCCTCGCCTCGCGTGAGATTCTCGGCGTCATCCATCCCGGCGACCACGGCAGCACCTTCGGCGGAAACCCCATGGCCTGCGCAGTCGCCCGTGCCTCGCTACGCGTCATCGTGGAAGAAAAGCTCTCCGAACGCTCCGCAGAACTCGGCACACTCCTGATGGATCGCATGCGCCAGATCCGCAGCTCGCACATCCGCGGGATTCGCGGGCGCGGCCTCTGGGTTGCCATCGAGCTCAACGGCCCCGCTCGTCCCATCTGCGAGGCCCTCATGCGCGAAGGTCTCCTCTGCAAGGAAACCCACGACAACGTCATTCGCCTCGCTCCACCCCTGACCATCGAGCGCGAAGACCTTCTCTGGGCCTGCGACCGCATCCAGGCAGTTCTCGAAGCTCGTTAGTTTCCTGAGTCTGAAATAGCTGCCATAATGTGTCATTCCGAGCGGAGCCCAGAGGGCGAAGTCGAGAAACCCTGCATTTTGCCCGAAGCGCCACAACCGTTTGGGCATAGAGTTTTTTCGTCTGAAACTACCGCTATCGTTTGGGGTTAGCAGAAGGAATATGCGTCCTCGATATGTAGTTCTGGCATTGACAGCAGTTTGCGTAGCTGCCGCGCTACTTTTCTGGCAGCGCAGGATCCATGCCACTAGGGCAGCAGTTACGCCTTTCACGGCACATCTGACCATCACGAAGAATAGAGTTCTGCCTGATGGTTTCTTCTGGAATACCGTTTCCACAGAGGTGATTGCCCGCGACCGGCAGGGAAGGATCTATGGAAAAACGGGGCGTTTCTTTCAGAATGGTGAGCAGAGAACGGAATCTTTTTCGTTTTCTGTGCAGGACCCGGCCAAACTTCAGACTCTAACCTGGGATTCGAATAATCAAGTGGCAGTCCTGGCGCATTGGCCGTATTGGTCAGGGCGCAAAGGCTGCTGGGCCGATGAGCATGGGCAGCATCAGGTAAGTTTTGGGGACCGGTACAAGCTTCCCGCATCGCTGGGAGATGGAGAATTGGAGACTACCTCGATTCAGGATCTTCCCGGGGATAAGCAGCTTAAGACGCGCGTTGTGACGGAGAATCTTGGGCAAAAGGAGATCCACGGCCTGACTGCATCCGGCATGCGAATAACCGGAACGCCGCTCGAAAGTCGGGGGCTGTCTGCCCCTCCGGAAACTACCACTGAGATTTGGAAATCCCGTGAATTCGATTTCACGCTGCTTAAAGTGACGAGCGGTCTCAGGCTTGGATTGGAACGCGTAGAACTATCCGATCTGCAGCGCGGGGATCCCGATTCAGCGCTCTTCGTGCCGCCGCAAGCCTATAAGTTTGAGACCATCGAATATCACCAGGTGCCCTGCGGACAGCAGTAGAAGATTGGATGTGCCCTCCTGAGCGAAGTCGATTCGTTAGACTGGACTCAGTCGCATTACATTGGTACATTGGTACACATGTCGGCTCATCCATCGACCAAAGGCTTCGTGGACGTTGAGCGTATCCAAACCGGCGTTCGAATCGAAAAACGCCTGCTCAAAGTCTTGAAGGCCCTGGCGGAGTTGCGAGACATGACGCTTGGCGACCTGTTGGAAGGCATTGTCCTGCACGCTCTTGAGGGTAAGGCTCCCTTCGCTCCGGGCACGCTCAAGGAGATCGAACAGCTACGCACACTGTATGGCTTGCAGCTCCGCGCTGCAGACAGCCATCAGCTGCGCGAGCCATCTCGCTCCTGAAAGGGATGTCATGAATCTTCGCTTCTTCGGTCGACTTCTTGTCGCCGCGGTCCTTCCTGCGTTCGCGCAGGCTTGCTACTCTCAAGCATCGCCAGTTGCACCGGCGCATGCTGCTTCCCACTTCAGTTTCACCGTCGCCGCACCGTTCGCCCGTGTGGCTTCGCAGTTCGGACCCCAGGCGGAACGCGCATGGGGCGACCCGCAATGGGACCCACAATTCATTTATCCGCAGCCCGGAAAGGATGTGCCCGGCGCTGTCTTCACCGTGCAACGCGGGCAGAGCCGCAGCGTTTGGGTGAACACGGAGTATGATCCGGCCGGCGGTCGCATGCAGTATGTGTATATCATCACCAACGCCATGGTGTGTGTCATCGACGTGCATGTGACCAAGGTTGACGCGATGCACACCGCGGTAGATGTGACGTATACGCGAACGGCCCTGGCCCCGGAGCACAATGAAGCGATCGCTCATCTCAGCCAGAAAGACGGGCAGAGCGGCCCGGAATGGCGGCAATACCTCGAACACGCGCTCGGAATGCACAGTCCATAGTTTTCGCGGCGCATGAGCGGCTACAACTGATGACAAGAGCGTTTGTCGGTACTTATTTATCTCCCGCGGTACTGCGAGGCCCGATCACATCACCTTTGTTGGTCGATGCATTTCCCGCCAGTCGCTTGGCGGCATGCCTTCCCAGGTCCGGAACGCACGGCCGAAGGAATTCGGATCCTCAAAGCCAAGAAGGTAAGCCGCTTCATTCAGCTCCAACGCTGAGTTGCTGAGGTAGTATCGCGCCATCTGATGACGTGCTTCGTCCAGGACGCGCTGGAAGCTCGATCCGGAGTCTTGAAGTCTCCGTTGTAATGTGCGAGGGCCCACATGGAGAGCTCTTGATATGGTGTCGATTGAGGGACGATGGCCTGTCAGTTTGTCCTGGATCGTGCGGCGCACAAGCTCCAGGAAACTGTCCTCTTCTTTGTACTGCCGCAATTGTTCTTCGAATTGCGGTGCGAGTAGATCGAGCAGCTCAGCGTTCTGCGTGACAAACGGCGAGGTTGCGTCCGAAGCACGAAAGACGATTACATTTCGTGGAGCGCCCACAAGGATGTTGCAACCAAGGCTACGCTCTATCTGGCGCACATTCGGACGTTGCTGGACGTACTCGGCTCTGAGCGGGTTCAGAGGCGTTCCGGTCCCATGGCGAGCGAGAGAGCGCATCCATGAGAAGCAATAATCTGTGAGGCTCGATGGTTCGTCGTCGACAGCGAGCAACCAACGAAAGCTCACGCTAAATTCTTCCGCGTCGAGTTCTACGAGAATCTCTTCCGGCGCGGTCAGTTTCTTATACCGGGCCATGTGTTCGGAAGCCGCTACGAGGTTTTCGGTCGATAGCGCGGCAATCGCCATCGGATGAAAGCGCTCGGTCTTCGTTTCAATGCCGAGCTTCACACCGATCAGAGGATCTGAACTTACCTGATCGATTGCCCGCCAGAGTGCAAACAGCTCTCCCGTGGACACAAGCACACGGATCTGTTCGAAAAGATCACGTGGCAGCCCCGCCCTGCGTAGCACTGCAGGGAGGGGTATGCCTAGCTCTTCTAGCTTGACTGCGAGGCGTCCTGGAACTCGGAAATGTTTGAGCATGACCAACTCCTGACCTAACCATACTGAAGTTCCCCAGCACCTGGCATGCAAAAGGCGTCAAAGGAGCTGCGAAGTGCGTCAGATTTCGAGGCCAAAGTTTGTCGTGATTTGTAGGGTTTTTGTCGTGTCTGGCAGGGCCAGGCTGTAGCGTGGGCGCTATTTTTGAGATTGAGATGTAGCTGAGGTAGGTGAAGTAGCAGGCCAGTTCCAAACCGCGATGAGCGGCTAAAACATACCCAAAATCGATGATAACGACACGCTACTTCAAGTTCCTCCACGGGGCACCACACATATCGAGGAAGAGCCATGAAAACCTTAATGTTAGGTCTATTTCTATCAACACTGATTGTGCAATCATCCTACGCTCAGCAATCACCAGCGCCACCAACGGAAACGATTAAAACTGCCGCAAGTCATACACCCGAACAGCAAGAAGTCATCAACCTCTCAAACCTGAAATGGGATTGGATGGCAGACAAGAAGGTCGATTCCTTAGAGACACTATTTGATGACAAAGCCATGTTTACTCACATGGGAGGGACGTGGGGAAAAACCCAAGAACTAGCTACTATCAAAAGCGGTGGCATCTGGTACAAAAAGGCTTTCGTTTACGCAGTTGATGTTCGCATATGGGGTAACACAGCTATCGTGCTGGACGACATTGATTTGCAGGCAGTAGTCGGTGGGAATGAAGTTACCAATCCTTTTATGGTGACTGAGATTTATATCAAAGAAAATGGCAAGTGGAAGATGGCCCAACTCACGTTCTCGCATCTGCGCAGGCCGGTCAAAGTGAACGACAATAAGAATTAGCCACAAACGTCGCGAGAGAGAATCTGCGCCGAAAGTTGGCGCTCATGCAGCTGAGGAGTGATAGGAGAATTCATGCAAAAACGCACATTAGGAAAGAGTGGCCTCGAAGTCTCAGCACTGGGCCTCGGCTGTATGGGGCTGAGCTTCGGTCTTGGTCCCGCCACGGAGAAGGGCGAAGCGATCAAGCTCATTCGCAGCGCTGTCGAGCGCGGTGTCACTTTCTTTGACACCGCAGAAGTCTATGGCCCCTTCGTTAATGAAGAAGTTGTAGGGGAAGCCCTCGCTCCCTTCCGCAAAGATGTTGTGATCGCTACCAAGTTCGGGTTCGAGTCCGATCCCCACAACGATGGCAAGTGGACGGCAACCAACAGCCGCCCAGACCATATCAAGCAGGTCGTTGAAGGCTCGCTGAAGCGTCTGCAGACGGACACGATTGACCTCCTCTACCAACATCGCGTCGATCCCAACACGCCCATTGAGGAGACTGCCGGTGCCGTGAAGGATTTGATCCAAGATGGCAAGGTAAAGCACTTTGGTCTTTCAGAAGCCGGCGCAAAGACGATCCGTCGCGCTCATGCCGTGCAACCCGTCACTGCCCTGCAAAGCGAATACTCGCTCTTCTGGCGTGAACCTGAAGAGTCTGTGATGTCAACGCTTGAAGAACTCGGCATCGGCTTCGTCCCGTTCAGCCCACTCGGCAAAGGTTTTCTCACCGGCAAGATCGACTCATCCACCAAATTCGACAGCACCGACTTCCGCGCCATCGTTCCTCGATTCAGCGAAGACAATCGCAAAGCGAATCAGGCTCTCGTCGATGTAATCACCAGGTTCGCGGAACAGAAGCAGTCTACGCCCGCTCAAATCGCCCTCGCGTGGCTGCTTGCAAAGGCGCCTTGGATCGTTCCAATTCCAGGCACGACCAAGCTGTCACGGCTGGAAGAAAACCTTGGAGGCGCGGCTGTCGGACTTACTGCAGAAGACATGCGTTCTCTCGAGGAGGTTTCTTCTGCGATTGCGGTCAAAGGCGAGCGATATCCAGCAACGCACGCGAAGCTAATCGACCGCTAAACTCAGTGGCTCCAAATTCTTTCCGGCCAGGGCCGACAGGGTCGGTCCTGGGAAGTCGGGCTTCCGCGACAGTTGAGTAGAGGGGCGATTGTCCGGAAAACCGGACGACGTGAGGCCCGGTCTAATCGGGCCTCCGCCGCCCTCCTTATTTCGCCTATGCTAACCCCGCAACAACCGTAGCAACTTTTTCGAGTATCTCGTTCCAGCCCTCGAGTTGCCCGCTGTTCTTGGCGCTCTCCATCGGTTCATTTCCAATGAATGTAAGCTTCGTCTGGCCGTTTCCTAAGTCCTCAAAAAGAGTCACGTCGTAAGCACCCTCAATGGCCTCAGGTTCGATTCCCAATTGCGCAGGGTCAATCTTGTTTCCCTCCGAGTCAGAAAAGTACATCAAGGAAACAATCTTCTCGTACGGAACAATCTCATAGTATTCAACCGCATTCCAGCCCTCCTGCCCATCCGGCGCCTTCATGCAGCAGAGAAGTTTTCCTCCCACGCGAAAATCCATCTTGCAGACAGGACAGGTAAAACCCTTCGGTCCCCACCACTGCATGATGTACTTCGGGTCTGTCCACGCCTTCCAAACCACTTCGCGTGGGGCATCGAAAACTCGTGTGACAACCATCCGCTCAACTTCGCTAGCCGTGCTTTTTGTCATCTCCAGCCTCCATTTTCTTGATTTGCTGTACAACCACATCCAGTTTGTCGAAACTCTCTTCCCAGAATCGGCGATAGCTCATCGCCCATTCGCTGACTGTCTTAATCGCGTCCGGCCTGAGCGTGCATACACTCTCCCGTCCACGCTTCGTCTTGACCACAATCCGCGCTCTCACCAGATAGGCAATATGCTTTGAAATCATCTGCTGTGACAGTGAGAACGGTTCCGTCAATCCATGCACCGAGGCAGGCCCGCGAGAGAGCCGTTCGATCATGGCTCGCCGGGTTGGATCAGACAAAGCCGCAAAGGTTGTGTCGAGACCATTCACAACCAAATGGTAGTGGATAGCAGTGCAATGTCAATCAGGAATTTTCCTGCTTGCTCTTCGCTGAGCTTTTTTTGAACCTGACACTCGCGCGCAGCAATATTCACTGCGACGAGTGCTCAATGTACTCACCGAGGAACGATAAGTACCGAGAAGTCGGCTTGCAGGAAGTGATCCAGTCATCGCCGCCCCGGAATCCTGTCAAGCTCGCAATCTGCCTACCAACAACAAAACAAACAACATCCACACTGCCGATGAGTTCTGTCCTACCAGCTAAAATAAGAGCAGAAGAAAACAAACTCCACAAGAAAACGCAAAGCGCATCTAATTTAGATTCAATACTTTACATGTAAAATATTGAATCTAAATTACTTAGCAAGTACCAGCCTAAGCCGAATAAATAGAAGACTTTGCGCAAAAATGACGGGGGAGGGGCTACCTACTTCGCCTTCTCTGGCTCGGCCCGAAACGCCGCAAAAGCCCGCTCCAGCCCCTCGCGGGTTGAGAGAACCGGCCGCCAGCCCAGGCTCTTCAGCTTCGCATTGCTGAACTGGTTCCCGCCCCACATCGCCCGCGTCTTGTAGGGCGTGAAGATCGCCGGAAGCTGTCCCTTCGACCGCTCGCTGTAACGCTCGACCATCTGTGAGCCCCACATCAGCGCGAAGTAGGGAACCGGGATCGACTTCACCCGGCGCACATTTTTCTTGTAGAGCGAAAGGTACTGTCCCGAGGTCATCAGGTCGTCATCGACCACGTTATAGACCTGGCCGCTGGAGCTTTCAGAGAGCGCAGCCACGACGATCGCCTCAGCGCAGTTGTCCACATAGGTAAGAGGAAGCAGGTTCTTCCCTCCTAGGTGGAGGAACCGTCCGAAGAGGCTCAAGCCCACGCGGTTCGAGAAGTGTCCTCCACCCGGGCCGTAGATCACGCCCGGACGCAGCACCACCAGCTCGAAGCCATACTTCTCGCGATACTCCCAGAACAGCTGCTCCTGCCGCAGCTTCGAGTGCGAGTAGACATCGCGTCGCTCCGGGTGCTGCTCAAGAGGCGTCTTTTCGTCCACCATCGCGCCTCGAGGCAGCTCCGCAACACCCATGGCACCGAACGAGCTGACCAGAACCACCCGAATGTGTCGAAGCTCGTTGGCGATCGCCTCCAGCAGATTGCGCGACGCAACCACCGAGTCCATGAACATCTCGGCAGGCGATCCCTTGAGAGCCGCCGCCGCATGAATCACGATATCGGCGCCGGCGACCGCGCGAGGAATCTCGTTGGGATTCCGCAGATTCGCTGTCACGAACTCGAGCCGAGCCTCCGGGTAGCGAGCAGCAATGGTCTCAAGCCCTCGGGTCTTCGAGGCGTCGCGCAACATGCAGCGCAGGTCATTCTGCCCATGCTCCAGCAGGCGCTCGACAATGGCCTTGCCCAGAAATCCTCCTGCTCCGGTCACAAGGATCTTCATCGCGCACCTCCCGCAGCCACCGTTGCGGGATAGACCTGCTCGATCACGCGATCCATCACCTCGGCCGTACGCAGAATCTCGGAGTACGGAATGGGCGGCTCGCCGCCCGCACGGATTCCCGCGTAGAACAGCTCCAGCAGCTTAGACATCCCCGCGAAGAAGTGGAACTCGTGCCGGCGGAACTGTCCGATGTTCTTCTTCGCCTCGGCGAAGTAGCGGCCTGCCATCTGCAGCGGAGGAGCGAGCCTTCCCACCGCGCTCGGATAACGCTGCGAGGTTGTGGAGACGACGGTGCGATTGTTGAAGTCCACCTCGACCGTCGCTTTTGTGCCATAAACCTTCAGGGTGTTCGCTACAGGACGCGCATGAGAGCAGAGGCTTCCATAGGCGGAGACGCTGCCGCCGCGCAGAAACACCCGCAGCTCGTCGAGCAGGGCGTCAGTCCCATCGTTGCGAACGGCTTCGCGCCGCTTGTAGGCGAAGGCATGGACCTCAGGCTCTACATCGGGGAAGAGAGGGACGATGCGGTTGAAGATATGGTCCATCATGTTCTGAAAGAGCTTGCCCGGAAGCCGATGCACCCAATGGCCTGCATCGCTCATCAGCGCCTGGCCATAGGCTCCGGAAAGGTCGTAGCCGATGAATGCCTCTACATGCACGGGCTCACCCACAACGCCGCGAGCCAGCATCTGCTTGAACTCCATCGCCGGAGGATCGAAATTCGGCCAGTAGTTGATGGTCATCTGCTTCCCGCCTGCGACCACAACATCGATCAACTCCTTCGCTTCGGGCGCGGTCAGAGCGAGCGGCTTTTCCAGGAAGACATGCGCTCCGGCGGCGACGCACTGCCGGGTCAGAGGAAGGTGAACCCCTGGCGGAGTCGTAATGTGCACGACGTCCAGCTTCTCCTGCGCCAGCATTTCGCCGGTATCGCCGTACCATGCAGCCGCGCCAAAGCGAACGGCGAGCTGTTCCGCGAGCAGGGGCTCGCGGTCGCAGACCGCTGCCAGCTCCGCTCCGTCCAGATGCTTGACGATCTCGGCATGCCCGTCCGCGATCTTTCCGCAGCCGATGATTCCAACCCGCAACTTTCTCAATTCAGCCATTTACCTTAGCCTACCGAATCCGCGCCCGTTGTCCTATGCATTTACATCCAGTCAACTCGCCGCGATGCCGCAAACATGGGATACTTGCCTTGAGTCATGACTGCACTAAAGACAGGTCAGGGCCCTGATGGAAACCCATGCCAAGCACTGAACCCACCAAGGAACGCGTCAAAGCCCGCGGCAAAAATGTTCTCGGCCAGTCACTTGATATCTGCGGCTGCGAACCCATGACCGGCTTCTATCGTACCGGCTGCTGTGAAACCGGTCCTGACGACCTTGGAATTCATACGATCTGCTGCATCGTGAACGAGGAATTTCTGCGCGTTTCCAAGCAGCTCGGAAACGACCTCAGCACACCGATGCCACAGTTTGGCTTCGCCGGACTCAAGCCCGGCGATCGCTGGTGCGTCTGCGCGGCACGCTGGCTTGAGGTGGAGCAGGCTGGAGCGGGCTGCCCTATCGTTCTTGAAGCTACCCACGAGGCCACGCTTGCTATCGTGCCCTTCGAAATTCTTATCCGGTACGCCACGATTCCGGATACCCTGCACTAAGCCGCCTCAATCTCTTGGCCACGACGCCGAGCGAAAAATTTACCCTCCTGTAACATCGGATCGCACAGGAGCGGGTGTTCCGAAAGAAATCGTCTTTTTGTGAGATTTTGCGCCTAAAAACGGCACAATTTGCACGACTTTGACAGAGTTTCTCTTGACAGGGGTCGATTGTTAGCCTGACCGTAGAAGTACCGCAGATTTTCAAAATTATTCAAACCTGAACCCGGTTCTGGCAGACAACAACCGCCACTCTGTGTCAGCAAAACACTCTTTCACTCACCGTTTTTCATCGGTGATGTTTTCAGGAGCCAGAAATCCATGAGTTATACCTTTGGGTGCAAACGCCTTCTTATCACAGCCGCTGCGGCAGCGCTTCTCGCTGTCTCTACGGCTGTTCCGTCTTATGCACAGACGGCTGCAACGGGAACGATCTCCGGCACGGTTACGGATGCCTCCGGAGCCGTCGTGTCGAAGGCCACAATCACCGTCATCAATACGGATACGGGAGCGAGCCGCACCCTGAATTCAAATGACCAGGGCCAGTTCAACTCGACCTTCCTTCAGCCCGGCCATTATGAGGTCATTGCCACAGGCAGCGGCTTTGGCAAAGTCGACCGCAAGAACCTCAACCTCACTGTAGGTCAGGTACTCTCCGTCGATGTAGCCCTGCCTGCAGCCTCCGCTACCGCCGAGGTCACTGTTACCGATGCTTCGCCGCTGATCGATACAGAGAAGGTCCAGGTCTCGCAGACGATCAGCCAGCAGATGGTCTCGAATCTCCCGGTCAATGGCCGGCGCTACGATAACTTCGTTCTTCTGACGACCAACGTGGTGCCCGACGGAAACTCCGGTCTGATCTCCTACCGCGGTATCTCGGGTCTGTACAACACCAACCTGATCGACGGCGCCAACAACCAGCAGGCCTTCTTCTCCGAAGCTCGCGGCCGCGCCATCGGCGCTCCGTACGTCTTCTCGCAGGATTCCATCAAGGAGTTTGAGTCTTCCACCTCCGGCTACTCAGCGGAGTTCGGACAGGCGGCTGGTGGACAGATCAACGCCATCTCCCGGTCGGGAAGCAATGCCACCCACGGCGACCTGTTCTACTACCTGCGCTATCCTTCGCTGAACGCTCTCGATCCACTGACCAAGTTCAACGGTCGCCAGCCTGGGGCGAATCCAGCCCTTCTGCAGCCTGCGATCCATCAGCAGCAGCAGTTCGGCGGCTCCGTCGGCGGTCCCATCATCAAGGACAAGCTCTTCTATTTCTTCACCTACGACGGCTTCCGCCGCTCGAGCCCTCTGCTCTACAGCACCACGGCTCCGATCTCCAGCTTTGGGTGCCCGGCACCGGTCTCCCCGGCTCAGTGTGATACGGCGAAGGCTTACCTGAATGGTCTCAGCGGTCCCGCCTCCCGCGTTCTCAAGCAGGACATCTTCTTTCCCCGCCTCGACTATCAGCTCAACGGCAACAACCACATCAGCGCCGAGTTTAACTGGGAAAACTACAATCTGCCCAACGGCTATACCACCTCCACAACGGCGAACGCCAGCTCCGCTTCGACGAATGGCCGTGCGGACTTCCACGAGCGCTTCTTCATCGCCAACTGGGAGTCGGTCCTGAACCCGACGACGACGAACGCCTTCCGCTTCCAGTGGGGACGCGATCTTGAGGTGACCTCAGCCAATGCACCCGGGCCTTCGGTGACGATCTCCGGTGTTCAGGGATACGGTATGCCGAACGCGCTGCCTCGCCTGGCCTTCCCGGACGAGCATCGCTGGCAGGTCTCCGACACCGTCTCCAAGATCTGGGGCAAACATATCCTCAAAGCCGGTGTCGATCTCAACTTCATTCACGAGTATCTGGCCAACCTCTTCCAGGGCGGCGGCGTTTACTCCTATGTGGCGCTGAACAACCAGTGCGCGAATCCCGCGGATCAGGGCGTGGCAATCTGCAGCGCCGCGAATCGCAATATCATCACCGGTCAGCCAGCAGCCTTCGCCAACTGGGTTCAGGATGTCTATGGAGTCAATGGTGGCCAACACTGGACCTCGTTCCAGCAGGTAAACGATCCGATTACACACATCGGCGCAGACGACTTCTGGAACAAGGATCTCGCCGGCTTTGTTGAGGACACCTGGAAGATCACCAACGCGTTTACCCTGACTGCCGGAGTTCGTTACGATGTGCAGCTTGTACCCCAGCCGCCGAACCCATATACCACCAGTTTCAACGGCCAGCCCTCGGCGCTTGGAAACTTCTACACCAAGACAATCAACACCAACTACAAGATGTTCCAGCCGCGCCTCGGCTTCGCATGGTCTCCCTATCCGGGAACGGTCTTCCGTGGCGGTTATGGCATCTTCTATGGCCTGACCTCCAACTCCACCTTCTACGCTACGCGCGTGGAGAACGGCGTCTATCAGCAGGCTTATTCGTTGAACGTTGCGCAAACCGGTGGAGGCACTCCCGCTGCTCCTACGCCGACGAGGTACAGCTATGTGGCTGGATCTCCGGTAAATATTGGCGTGCTGTTTACGCCTCCGGGGCTTCCACTGGCGGCACCCTTTGCTGGTGCGGTTACACCCACGGTCAACGGCTCTGCGGGTCTGCAGCGTCTCTCGTTCCGCGGTCAGGACCCCAGCTTCACCAATCCTTACACGCACTCGATCGATCTCGCGGTGGAGCAGGAGCTTCCTGGCCATCTCAGCCTCTCGATCGCCTACGTCGGCACGCGCGGTATGCGCCTGCCGTACTTCATCGACGCGAACCTGCCGCAGGCGTCAAGCCGGACCTACACGGTCACCGATTTTTCGAATACGCCCACCGGCACGATCACCGTGCCGTTCTATCAGTGCCAGAACCCTGCTAACTGCAACGCTTCGCGTCCTTCACCTAATGATGGCGGCATCCTTGCCGGCTTCAGTGGTGTGAACTCCTGGTACAACTCGGCTGCGTTTACGATTCGTAAGCCCTTCAGCCACCAGGTGGAGGCGCTGATCAACTACACCTGGGCCAAGGCCATCGATGGTGGTCAGGTTCCCGGCCAGTTCGGTACCTTCAACGGAACCGATACAATCCTCGATCCCTTCAACCTGAAGAACCCGGGTACGCTCAGCGAGTACAGCCGCTCCGATCTCGACATGCGGAGCCGCTTCGTGGGCAGCCTCGTCTGGTCGCCGAAGGTTGGCCTTTCCAATCGATATGCAAGCTACGCGGTGAATGGATGGTCGCTCTCGGGTACGGCTACCGAGCAGACCGGCCTTCCGCTTACTGCAGGCATGAGCGGAAACGCCTCCGGAGGTATCGAGGGTGGCGTCTCCGGTGGCTCGGTGGGCAACAGCCCCTCACCTTCTCCAGGACGTGCTCCTCAGTATCGGCGCAATGCCTTCCCGAGCAATGGTGTTCGCAACATCGACGCTCGCGTCTCCCGCGACTTCCCGATCCACGAGGGAATCAAGTTGCAGCTCTTCGCAGAGGCCTTCAACGTCGTCAACCGAAAGCAGCAGCTTGGCTTCAACACGACTGCGTTCGCTTATGGCACTGGAAACAGCATTGTCCCCTTCCAGACAAATGCTGCCAGCGCTTTCGGGACGCCAAGCTCCACATCAAGCACACTTTACGGTCCTCGCCAGATCCAGGTCTCGGCGAAACTGTTCTTCTAGTTCGCTCTCCTTTCCAAATAACGAAGAGGCTCCCTCAGGGGAGCCTCTTCGTTATTCGCAAGATTTCAAAACCGCTCTCCAGGTGAGAACCCAAAGCTGGTTAGCGACTCCTATCATGAGTCTTTCCGCAAGATCTCTTTGCCCAGCAGCAGAACACTCATCACCACGACCAGCCCGATCCATCCTTTAGCAACGATCTCCTGGGCATATTGGAACGATTCGAAACATGCGGCCTTGCCAAAATGCCGGTAGAGGAAGATGTATTCAATAAAGAACCATGCTGGCGGGACCAGAACCCAAAAGCCAAGAAGCCAGCCTTTCGCTCGAAGCCTGTCAGGCGGCTCTTTTTTATGTCGCCTGCAGTCGATCTCCTCGCGAAGCCATTCAAAAGCCTTGGCTAAGGAATAAACTGCACCCGCCAGGCCTGCAACTGTGACAGCCAACGCTATCCATCCATGAGAGTTGAATGTGCCTGCCATGCATTCAGCAGGAACACCTTCAACCAGCAAAGCAACCATCGCCCAGTTCTCCATTGAGAGGCATTCTACAGACAAGAAACCGCGCCCAGAATTACGGTTCTTCGGACGTGCCAGAGCCTGCTCCGTTCAATTTGTCTGTTTGCTCAGGAATTGGCCGCGCGCGAAGCGAGAAATGGTGCGCCTAGTCCGAACCCATTGGAACGAATTGATGGATGCTGTGCACAGTGTGCACACGTGGGAGCGTCCGATTTAGTGAACCTTTCAGGTTTTCCTATCCCTCATAGGAGAGGCACCTAATAGCCTCACCACTGCGTCGATACGATTCGGACAGGTGGCGAGGTCGTCTGAGGTCGTATCGACGCGCTGTAGGGCAGTGTGGAGCGATTATCTGCCTATAAAGAGAGCTCCCGGAGAGGCAACGCGAAGAACGGTGGAAACCCTTTACATCCCTCGCATACTCGCTGCTCATTTTTATTGAAGGTGTGGCGGCTCTCAGCGCAGACATACTCCCGGCAGTCTCCACACGCGATTGGCGGTTTGTTAGAGGTACATCCGTATTTGCATCGGTTCATATTGGGCTCCATGCTGCGATAGTGTCGCACTCTACCATTTTCGGGGTGGGTAAGCATGTCTGAGGTCGTATCGTCGCCGTTTCTGTGGTCATCACAGCCACCTGTACGTCACATCTGCGCTCAGGTTCGGACCTTTGCTGAAGACCGGACTTTCCATCGTTTCTTCATCGGCTTGATTCATGTTGAAAATCTCGAATGAGCCATAGTCAGGTGATGCAACGTGGAGCGGGCTGTTGATGGGCGTGTTGTGCGGGGTGCCCCCCGTCACGAAATAGCTACGAGCAGGGGCGACGGTGTCCAGTTGGACGGTCGGCATCCTGCCGGGAATCGTTGTGATGCTCGCGTTCTGCCCATAACCAAGTGACAGTGAGCCCGCGGCAGAAGTCACAGAGTTCGAGTCCAGCCCATGGACGATGTACCCTTCAGAGTCGATGATGCCGTATCCACCAAGGGTGAGCCGGTCAATCGGAGTGCCATCTGCGAAGGCCATGTTCCCGTTGTTGTCGATGGTGAGGACGAGGGCATTTGCTGTTTCATCTCGAATGTAGAGAGGCATGGGTTAGGCTGCTCTTTCTTTCAGCTTGTCGAAGATCTGGGTCAGGAGATCGAAGAGGCTTTCGACCTCTGCCTCAACTTGTGGGCGATGGGCGAAGGAGCCACTGGCGAGCAATGCACCAATCAAATAGGCTTCGGAGACTTGCTCGCCGGTGCTGGTGGTGAGGTGACGGAAGAATCTGCGTCCATCGGATGCGGGGGTGATCTTCATGTGGAACCTTTCTGTGCTTGTAAAGAGATTGGCCCGCACAGCGGGGAATGATCGCTGTACGGGCGGTGTGGCTCACGATCTGCGAGGAGACGGGAGCGACTCTAAAAGGGTGTGGACCACGATGGGAAATCCACCAAGAAAGCATCGTGGTCCACGTTGCGCTGGCTACGACCTCGTAGGAGGCGAGGGAGCGCGGCGCAATCTGGTGATTGTTCGGTCTGCACAGTGTGCAGAGAAGAGAAGGGGACGCGCCGATGACTAGGCGGCGCGTTGCATCCCTATGTCAGCGAACGGATGTCCCGTCCATTCGCCGAACTTCATGGAACCGTGACGCTCGAATCTCTTCATGCCCTTCAAGGCGAAGAGAGAGTCAATCATTCGGCCAACGGTAGTCTGCCCGCCTGTTCCGGTAAAAGGTGACTTCGTGTTGTAGGAGCAGACGGCCTCTAGGTCGCGTACTGTCTCAATCTCTGCTGCTGCCATCTGCGGGTGCATCCACTGCGGGAGTTCCGTCAGCCATGCGTCCTGTAGGTTCTCATTCGAGATGTAATTCCTGCCCGATGGAGCAGACTCCAGTAGGAGATGTGTGTGTGGATGGTAGGAGTCTCCATCTGCAAGTGAGGTCTCGAGTGAGAGTGCATAGTCTGCACACTTGAGTCTCTTCAGTGTGGAGCGTGCGGCTTTCATCACAATCCGGCCAGCATCTCTCAAGCCATCTAGGGCGGTATCGCCAGCGACTAGAGTCCCGGTCTTCAAGCGGGATGGGCTAATGGTCTTGGCGGACTGGTATAGTTCCTGCCCTCTGGTATAAGCCTGCAATCTGAGGCAGTGAGGGCAATAGCAAGAGTGGCATCTGGAAGTGCGCCTGCACGATAGGAGTTTCCTGCCTTCAGGGGTGTCCGTGCCTATAAGGGCGAGTACGTCAGTGTGTAACAGGTCTGTGGCAGATACGAATGGGACAGTAGACATGAGAGACAGTTCTTTCTTACCTGTTGGTCAGAACGGGTAGGGGTATTTCCACTGCTGGGTCATAGCAGTGCGGGCAAGTTGTTGCAATGGTTGTGCTTAGGTCGTTACAGCGTAGTGTTTAGTTGTTTCACGATGTTCTATACATAGATATCTAGATGGGAGTTTTCTGCTCTCTTCCCCATAAGAGGAGTGCCGAGGGAATATCTCTACTCCCCCGGCTGCACTATGGCTGCAGCTAACCCTCCGTCTCACGACGGTGGAAACCTTCGATTACTGGCCGAATATGCCTAAGGCATGAGCGCATTCACGAGTCCTTCGATACGCAAGAGGATTGCTCTTGAACAAGTCAGCAGACAGTCTGGGATCTGCTCCCCGGCCCCATAGCTGGCGAACGAAGCCGAGATCCTGAGCTGGATCTTGCCCGAGAGCGACCAGCTTGTCACTGTTGCTCATGCGGTGCCAGCGTGCCAGTCCGACCTGCGCACGTGCCTGCTCGAAGGTCTTCGGTTTGATATCTGCTCCAGGTGCCGCCTGTGCGGGCTGGATACGGGCAGCGACGAGAGTGGCTTCGAGGTCTTCGCGGCGCTGGCGTTCCTGCGCGTAGAGTTCCTGATAGTTGATGGTCGGATTCGGCTGCTCTGCGGACTGCTCGGTGCTCTGGTTCAATTCTTTGGTGTCACTCATGGGTGTTCTCTCCTAGATTTTGCTGAAAAGTCTTGTGTTGGATTTGCGGTAGCTGGAGACGGGGTAAATGGCTTCCTCGCCATAGACCTTCCATCCGATCAACTTGCCCTCGTAAAAGACGGGTGTCGGCGGTGGTGTGCCTGTGACCTTGTAAAGCGTCTCTTTTTGGGGAGGAGCGTCTTCGCGGTCTGCCGGTATGGTGTATGCGTGCTTGTGGTGTCTGGCCATTTATCGGCCCTCGATTCGCCTGCGGTAGGCAGCTACGGCAGCCTGCTCGAACACGAGCTCGCCAAGGAATCGGGAGCCATACAGGACGTTGCGCTGGTGCAATTCCCGCACCTCTGCGACACTCGTGCCGAGGGCCAGCGCAGCCTCTTCAGGAGTTAGAAAGCGGCTCATCTATCGACCTCGCTGATTCACAGCAACGAAGGCGTCGACATCCTGCTCGCGGAATCGCCATTTTCTGCCGAAGAATGATGCCGGGAGACGTCCCTGCTCGGCGTACGAAATTACAGTTTGCTTGGACAGTCCAAGTAGGTCAGCCACTTTGGCTGTGGTGAGTAGTGCATTAGACATAAAAACTCCTATGGCGCAGGAGTGTCTTAGACACGGCTCTGCACCGCATAAATGGATTGGGATTTTGAAGGGGGAAGGTAGTTCGCTGCTCGATAGAGGCGAAAATTTACCTACTGCTACATCTAATAAGGATACGCCTGTCTTCGTCAGAAGTCAAGCCCTATCGATATTGGCGATTCGCGTTCGTCAATCTCGTAACGTATTGTTTAGTAACGGTTTATTTCGATTGTGCAAGTGCAAAAAAATATTTCAGCTACTCGGGAGCAGAAAGAGCGTCTATTCTGCGCTAAATTGTTGATAACAAAGTAATTGAAGGTTCTTGGAGTAGGTGAAAAAAATATAGAGATCTGCACTCAGAGGGGGTCAATTGTGCGGTTATCGACGTGAAAACGGTTCTGATCTCATTGAAAAAACTCCAGACTACCCCCACGATAAACGCTGCTTTTTTCTGCCCCCTGCCATGCCGCACGCTGTGCTTCTACATGGATACTCCGGGGTACAGCCGTGCGCCTCATGGTGACGACACACGGCGCTGTGACTACGCTGCTGCTATACGCTGTGCGTGTGCGATCTCTTCAAGGCAATCGAATATCTGAGCACAGAGTTCTCTTGCCTCGGCGGGTGAGTGACCTTTCTGTTGGAGTGCGCTGGACAGGGTTCCTGAGTGCAGGGCCTCATCTGGGGCAAGGGTGAGCTTACGGTTGCGGGATGTTGTGTCTTCGATGCGCATACTGTGCGTTTCCTTGTGTGTGGTGTGTACGACGAAGGACAGCATAGCACGGCATAAGTCTTTTACAATCAATATTTTACCTACTGTTTCAGTCAGTTGTAGGAAGACTAACTGAGACAGTATTTCGCAGGGTGCTTGACAGTCAGATAGGACGTGTTACATTTGCTCTACGTTCGTTGAGGCAATGTAACAAGAGGTTGAAGATGACGAAGAAGAGGTTTGTGTCCTACCTGCGAGTGAGTACAGCGAAGCAAGGTGACAGCGGTCTTGGCCTTGAAGCGCAACGCGCTGCGATTGCTGCCTATCTGAATGGTGGCAAGTGGGAAGTGCTGGACGAATACATCGAGATCGAATCGGGCAAGCGCAATGACCGCCCTAAGCTGGCAGAGGCTATGCGTCTCTGTCGGAAGAAGGGTGCAACGCTTGTAATTGCCAAGCTGGACAGGCTGGCGCGTAACGTCCACTTCGTGAGTGGTCTCATGGAATCGAAGGTTGACTTCGTAGCCTGCGACAATCCAACTGCAAATAAGCTCACGATTCACATCCTTGCGGCAGTGGCAGAGGATGAGGCAGTGCGTATCAGTGCCCGAACAAAAGCCGCATTAGCTGCCTCTACAAAGGTGCTGGGCGGTAGGCGTGTCAGTAAGGAACGTCTAGCCGAGATTGGCAATGCTGCTCGTGAAGCGCGAAGTGCAAGGGTAAGTACGCAACGTGCAGCACTCCGCCCTCTGATTGCAGAGATCAAGAAAGAAGGTGCTTCGACACTGCGGGAGATAGCCTCTGCACTCAATGAGAGACAGATAGATGCTCCCCGCGGTGGGGAGTGGTCTGCGGTACAGGTGCAGAGGGTGCTGCAGCGTGGCTCATAGCGAGACTAGGTAAGAGGCTGCGCGGGACCGGGCAGAGGATGCGCCTTCTCAAGATGCTGGTTGAAGGTAATCTGCATCTCCAGCGGTTTGCTTGGATTCGGTTTGAATAGTTCTCCGCAAAGAGAACACTCGAAGAATCCGGTAGAGATTCCCTTGGCATCTTTCGCTGGGTTCAGAAGGGCCATGCAGGGAATCATACTGCGAAATTGACTGGTATCCCAGCGGTACGAGACCACCCGTTATTCCTCCCCTCGGTACGCTCCCTATCTGTCCAATGGATACGTGTGAGTGACACTGACGGGGGATACTCTGAGCAGCGAACTGGGTGAGGTACGAGGAAATAACGCGGTGTTGACGCTGTGTGGCGTCGTCTGGTCACTGTTGGTCGATACAGTTGAGAGAATCTGTAGAAATCTCGTACTTTGCCGTGGGATGTAGTAGGCGTAGTAGCTAACGCTGAGGGCTAGCGATGTTATTGCTAAGAGGGCTCAGTCTTGATTGAAGCGGCTCGATGACTTGAACTGGAAACGGTTTATTACCAGCGAGCACACTAAGGAGGGCTCGACGTAAAGCGTGTAGTTCATTTTCAACCTCTTCGTTACCTAGAGGACTGTAGGCACCTTTCCTAACTTGGACTTCATCGAAGTCATAGTTGAGTGCCTTACCCATTGACATCAAGAGACGCGCCGTTAGTTCCGTGGTTCTTTCACGTAGTGGCTCCGAATTAGGATTTTCAGCCTTATTTAGATCAAAGAAATGGTTGAGCAGGAGCTTCCAGTCTCGCCTAACGTTCTCTTCTTTGCTATCAGTCCCGCAAAACTCAATGTCTATCAGATTCAGAGCTTCTATGTATCGAGGATTGAGAGCTTGTAAGCGAAACGACATCAACGTCCGAAATATAGCCATTTTCCTGTCACTGGAGACGCGTTCTCGATCGAGCTTGCGTTGAATCCGAAGTGCCATGATTGGGCCGGTGAAAGTAGCCACGATTGCGCCTACACCAAGTGAGATAGCTGTGATGTCCATTTGCGGTTCATAGTACACCGTAAGGGAAGTTGGCTTGCTAATTATCTGCTGCAGGTTTCAACTCGGTAACCCTACGGCAAGTAGACCCATAACTGCGGCTGTTACGGCGCAATCTCATCGCTGGATTCTCCGCGCAATTGCTTCTCAAAAGCTACCTTTGCCTGTTCGATGAGAGGTTCAACAAAAGGATTATTTCGATAGGGTGCCATCTTGCTATCGACAGCGGTGCGCATCTCAATCACGGCCCGTTCGATACTTTCAGGATCGCTGGTGTCAACCTCTACGCTGGTTACTTCTCCGTCCAGGGTCTGCGCAGCCTCTTGCGCTTCCTTTAGCTGTCTGTCCAAATCGTCAAAGCCTGAAATCTTGATGTCCATAGTTCGTTCACTGTAGCTGCTGTCGCAGATTCCCGGAATAACACTTTAGCGCAGCCTGTAGCCGAAGGGCGGGACGGAGATACAATCTCTCCCATGTCTGAAAAGCTGACTGTAGAACGGTGCCGGGAATTACTCGGGAGCGTAGCTGCGAATATGACTGATACCGAGATCGAGGCAGAGCGGGACCATATGGAGGTTCTGGCTCATGCTCTCTTTGACCAGTTCACCGAGGAGCGGAAACGAGATCCTGAGCGTATGAATTGGCTTCTCCATACCCATGAGACAGGTGAGATCGAATGAGCGGGCGGGCGGTCCTATATCTGCGCGTCAGTTCTGATAGGCAGGTCGATAACACCAGTCTCAAGGGGCAGGAGTCTGTCTGCCGGAAGTGGTGCCGGGATAACGGCATCACCGTTGATCGGATCTTCATCGAGAAGGGCGAATCTGCGAAGACTGCGGACAGGACAGAGTTTCAGACGATGTTCAAGTATCTGTCTGGAGCTCGCAAAGGCAGCATCACTCATCTGGTCTGCTACAAGTTCGATAGGTTCAGTCGGTCGATTGATGAAGGTGCGCCATACCGTCTAGCTCTACGGAAGATGGGCGTTAGTTTGTCCAGCGCAACCGAACCAACTGACGATACGCCAGCGGGCAGATTTCTCTCTTCCATGCTCATCGTCGTGGGGGAGTTGGATAATGATATGCGGTCAGAGCGTAGCACCTCTGGTATGAAGGCCCGTCTATCGTCTGGAAGATGGCAATGGTGTCCTCCGACGGGATATTTGAAAGGCTCAAAGGGCGGGACTTCCCTTGTCATCGACCCCATACAAGGCCCATTCGTTCAGCGTCTCTTCAAAATGGTCGCAGAGGGCGAGACAAGAGGCGCGGCACTGGCCAAACTTACGGCGCAAGGGTTCCGTTCAAGGCGCGGGGGGAAGCTGAATCAGGAAGCAATAAAGAGACTCTTGAGCAGCCCGGTTTACATTGGGCAGGTCGAGGGGAGGAAATGGGGGATTGCCGTTCAAGGTGACTTCCCATCTCTCGTAGACCAGCGCACCTTTGACAAGGTTCAACAGGTGCTCGCGGGGAAAACTCCCGTTGCCGTGCCTCATGCTCGAGACCGAGAGGAATTTCCTCTGCGCGGCCTGTTGCTCTGCGCTGACTGCATGAAGCCTGTTACTGCATCCACCAGCAGAGGGGAATATGGGACACGGCATCGGTATTACAGGTGCCATAGAGCGAAAGGGCACGTCAATGCCAAAGCCGAGGTTATCGAAGGTGCGTTTCTTGGCCTGCTTGACCGTTTGACTCTGAATGCAGAACGCATGGAGTTTCTTGGCGCGGTCTTTCGGTCTGTATGGACGGAACGCACTGCCGATGCTGCGTCCGATGCTGAGGCACTGAGAAAGGAATTAGCCAAGCTTGAGAAGCGGAAAGCGAGGATGCTTGACCAACTAGCAGACGGCCATGTGAGCGGCGAAGACTACGCGAGGATCAACAAAGAAACGTCTGCCGCAATTGCAGAGTTACAGGGTCGATTAGAGACCGTAGAGATGGGAGAGCTCGATATCGACTCTGCAATCTCCTACCTTGAGCATCTGCTTTGGAACGCTCGTCTGGTATGGGAAAGCAGCGATTTACAAGGGAAACAGAGGATTCAGCGCAGAATCTTCCCAAAAGGTCTTGTCATGCTGAAAACAGGCTTTGGAACGCCTGAAACTCATTCGATCTACATGCTGTTAGGGGATGATTCAGTGAGTGAAACGGAAATGGTGCGCCCGAGAAGATTCGAACTTCTGACCTACAGCTTCGGAGGCTGCCGCTCTATCCAGCTGAGCTACGGGCGCATGCGTTAAGCGTAGCATGTCCACGTCAGATTGACAGATCTTTGCCGGTCGGTCCACTCTCGAAGAGTCGTTGCCGTTCCTTTATCCGAGATACGAAAGTGAGACAGACCTATGCTCCGCAGCTTCGCTTCACTCGCCTGTACCGTCCTACTCGCAACCTCCAGCTTTGCGCAGATGGGCAAGACTCCTCCCAGCCCGGCCGAGACCGCAAACGTCTCGCTCAACGGAAAATCCGTAGTCGTAAAGTACGGTGCACCCTCAATGCGTGGTCGCAAGGTCATGGGGGAACTCGTCCCCTTCGATAAGGTCTGGCGGACCGGCGCGAATGAAGCCACCAGCTTCGTGACGGAGACCGATCTGAAGATCGGTGGAACCTCGGTTCCAGCCGGAAACTACACCCTCTACACGCTGCCCGGCTCCAGCCAGTGGATGCTGATCGTCAACAAGCAGACTGGCCAGTGGGGGACTAACTACGATCAGTCCCAGGATCTTGCGCGCATCCCGATGAAGTCGGGGAAGCTCACCTCGCCGCAGGAGAAGATGTCCATCTCGTTTGAGAAAACCAGCGGCGGCTCCACCGAGCTTCACGTCAAGTGGGACACCGTCGACGAGTCCGTCACCGTCACCGCGCAGTAGTTACTGGCGATTTCTCAAAGCAGAGGACCTAGACCGTAGAGAGCCTGCATGAAAGTGTCATCCTGAGCGAAGGTGCTCACATCGTGAGCACCGTAGTCGAAGGATCTGCGTTTCTCTGCGCCAGCGATAAACAGCAGTAGTGCTATCCCTGCTCCGCAGCCTCGCGCTCTTTCCGCAGCCTCTCCATCACGGCCGAGACCAGCTCCTTGGCCCCGTTCAGATTGACCATCACACCTTGCAGATCGAGCGCCGGAACTGTCGGGTTCCGGTTGCTCGTGCAGTAGACGCCGTGCTGGCCGACCATGATCAGCGCATCGGTCAGGCAATCGAGAGTGGCGGCGAGCCTTCCTCGTGCCTCGCCCATCATGAACTCGTACTTCTCGAGCTCGGCCCGCTGATCGTCGCCCAGGTACCGGAAGTCCGACACTACCATTCCTTCGCAGCAGTATCCGGCGTAAGCGCCGATGAGTCCGCCGTTCCGTTCGGGGTGGGTTTCCATCGCAGCACCGGCTTGCGTGCCGCCGCCGTCTCGTCCAGCCGTCGCAGTCGCGTCGCATGCGGAGCCGTCTGCACCAGTTCAGGATTCTCCTCTGCCTCGCGTGCAATCTGTCTCAACGCGTCGATCAGAAGGTCCAGCTCCTCGCGGCTCTCGCTCTCCGTCGGCTCGATCATCATCGCGCCCTGCACCACCATCGGGAACGAGACCGTATAAGCGTGGAAGCCGTAGTCGATCAGGCGCTTGCCCATGTCTCCCGTCTTGACGCCATTTTTCGCCTGGCGTTTGTCCGAGAAGACGACCTCGTGCAGCGACCGCGTCTTGTACTGTAGCTCAAACGTGTCCTCGAGTTTGGCGCGAATATAGTTCGCGTTCAGCACAGCGTCTTCGGTCGTCTGGCGCAGGCCATCGGGTCCGTTTGCAAGGATGTAAGCCAGCGCCCGTACGAACATGCCGAAGTTGCCATAGAACATGCGAACGCGGCCAATGCTCTGCGGACGGTCATAGTCGAGCGCGAGCGTTCCGTCCGCCTTGGTCACGACCACAGGCTTGGGCAAAAACGGTTCCAGAATCTTCTTGCAAGCCACCGGACCCGATCCTGGTCCACCGCCTCCATGTGGAGTAGAGAAGGTCTTATGCAGATTCAGGTGCATCACGTCTACGCCGAAGTCGCCCGGCCGCGTCTTGCCGACAAGCGCGTTCATGTTCGCGCCGTCCATGTACAGCAGTGCACCCTTCGCGTGCAGAATATCGGCGATCTTGTGGATTTCGCTTTCGAAGACGCCAATGGTCGAAGGGTTGGTGAGCATCAGCGCGGCAGTGTCTTCGTCGACCATGCGTTCCAACTCGGCGATATCCACCATGCCCTGCGCATTCGACTTCAGGTTCGCCACCTGGTAGCCGCAGACGGCTGCGGTCGCAGGATTCGTGCCATGCGCGGAATCCGGAATCAGAATCTTCTTCCGCGCATTGCCATGTGCCTCGTGATAAGCGCGAGCCAGCAGGATGCCGGTGAACTCACCATGCGCTCCCGCTGCCGGCTGCAGCGTAATCGTGTCCATGCCGGTAATCTCGATCAGGCAATCGCTCAGCAGCTTCATGATGCCCAGCGCGCCCTGCGACAGCGATTCCGGCTGATACGGATGAGCCTCAGCGATGCCTTCCAGTCGCGACACCAGCTCGTTCACGCGAGGGTTGTACTTCATCGTGCAGCTTCCCAGCGGATACATGCCCAGGTCGATCGCATAGTTCCACGTAGAAAGCCGCGTGAAGTGCCGCACAATCTCAATCTCGCTTAGCTCCGGCATCACACCCAGGTCCGTGCGAACCGAATCGCCCAGCAGGGAAGCCGCATCGACCGCAGGAACATCGAGCTCCGCCAGACGATAAGCCTTCTTGCCCGGCGAAGACTTCTCAAACATCAGGTCTTCATTCTGGTTAACGTGCGTCGTTACCTTCTTCGGTGTTCCTACAAATTTGTCAGACATTTTGCTCCTGATGCTTTTCCAATCTTTTAAGGACAAGGAAGAGCAGAAAACTGGTAAGGCAAAGAGTGGGAATCAGAGCGTTATCCCAGCGATGAAGCGTCGTTCTTTGATAAAGAAGGAACCATGCGCCAGCGATAGCGATGCAATTGAGGAATATTGCGACTCTGATTTCGACCGCCATCTTCGACTTATCGCTCATGCACCCTCTTAAAATTCCTGCGACTGATTCGAATCGCCGTTCTCTGAATAACTACCGGCCTCCGGACCATCCAGATCTTCCTCGCGCAACGACAGCGCAATTACGGTGTCGTTCTCAAACTTGATCGTCAGCGAATCGCCTTCCTCCAGCGTCGCTTCTTCCACCTTCTCGCCGATCAGTGAGCACAGCGCATTGCGATACTCCGGCTCGCCATAAGCAATGGAAAACTCACTCAATAAAATATGCGGCCACGCGTAGAGAGTCAGCAGAGGCGTATCGAAGCGAAGTTGCAAATAGTCCTGCACAAACTCCACTGCGTTTAATTCCTCGCCGATGATCTCCGAGATATCCATTCCTACTTCAACGCCTCAGCCGCAACATCGATCTGCGCTTTAGTCGTCAGCTCCGTTGCGCACCAAAGGCTCGCATTCGGCCCCAGCTCCGGATACCACTTCGCCAATGGAAGTCCGCCGATGATCTTCTTTTCAAGCAGAGTAGCGTTTGCAAACTCAGCATCCTTCCCAAGATCCAGCACAAACTCATGGAACCGAGGCGCCCCCTCGAAGAGCACCTTCGCACTCTTGCCCAGCGTGTCGCTCGCATACTTCGCCTTGGCCAGATTCTGCACAGCGAGGTCTTTCATGCCTTCCTTGCCGTAGACCGTAAGAAAGACCGTCGTCATCATCGCCACCAGCGCCTGGTTGGTGCAGATGTTCGAGGTCGCCTTTTCGCGGCGAATATGCTGTTCGCGCGTCGACAGCGTCAGCACAAAGCCGCGCTTGCCGTCCATGTCCTTTGTCTCGCCCACGATGCGCCCCGGCATCTGCCGCAGGAACTTTTCCTTGCACGCAATCACGCCGCAGAACGGTCCACCGTAGCTGGGAGCAACGCCAAAGCTCTGCGCTTCAAGCGAGACGATATCTGCCTCCGCGGGCGGTTTCACAATGCCCAGCGAGACCGCCTCCGCGATCGAGACGATCAGCAGTGCGCCCTTTTTATGCGCAATCTCAGCGATCGCCTCTACATCTTCAATCGTCCCGAAGAAGTTCGGCGACTGGATCAGTACGCAGGCCGTGTCGCTCGTAATCGCAGCGTCCAAAGCGGCCAGATCCACGCGCCCATTCGCCGCATATCCAACCTCGGTCAGCGGAATCTCCTGGTGCTGCGCGTAGGTCGCCACAACTTCGCGATACTCCGGATGCACCGTCCGCGCAATCACCGCACCGTCGCGTCCCGTTACCCGCACCGCCATCATGATGGCCTCAGCCGCGCCGGTCGAGCCGTCATACATCGACGCGTTCGCGATCTCCATGCCGGTCAGCTCGCAGATCATCGTCTGGAACTCGAACATCGCCTGCAGGGTACCCTGCGCGATCTCCGGCTGGTATGGCGTGTAGCTCGTTAAAAACTCGCCACGCGAGACAACGGTGTCGATCAGCACCGGGCGATAGTGCCTATAGACGCCCGCGCCCAGAAAACTCGCATAGCCTACGGCATTCTGATCCGCGAACGCGCGGAAGCGGTCAATGATCTCCGACTCGCCATGCTGGCGCGGAACCGCGAGGTCGCGTTTGAACTGGTACTCCGCGGGAATGGTCGAGAAAAGGTCGTCGATCGACGCCACGCCAATCTCGGCGAGCATCTCCTTGCGGTCCGCAGGGGACTTTGGCAGATAGCGCATCGTTCTAGTGTCCGGTCTCTTCGCTGACAAACTTTTCGTAATCGGCCGCCGACAGCAGGCTGTCCAGCTCCGACGCATTCGCAACCTCAAGCTTCATCAGCCACGTTGCATTTGCATCAGCGTTAATCTTCTCTGGAGCATCCTTCAACGCTTCATTCACTTCGGTCACAGTTCCCGTCACCGGCGAATACAGGTCCGAGACCGCCTTCACCGATTCCACCGAGCCAAAGATCTCCCCGGCCTTCACCGGATCGCCAACCTTCGGCAGGTCGACAAAGACGATATCGCCCAGCGAATTCTGGGCATAATCCGTGATGCCGACCTGGCCTTTGCCGCCGTCGACGCTGATCCACTCGTGTTCCTTCGTGTACTTGTAATCCGCAGGATAGGACATAGATGTAGGGAGTTCTCCTCTTTCATTGTAGTGGGTCCGACGTGGAAAAAAGGGCGGTAAACGCCCTTTAGCGGGGTCCGAATCCGGGGTAAGGCTCCAGCTGGGTCACTACCGGAAACCCGATCATGCCCAGTTTCCTCAGGGGAAGGCTTTCAATCGCCTCCTGCACCGCCGCTTCGCTCGCCGCCTCCAGAATCAGCGTTGCGCCGGGCTTATCCTTCCGCCGCCACGCGCTCCGCAGAATCCCGGCAGCATACAGCTCGCGAACCCGCTGGCCCTCTGCTTCAATTAACTCCGGCTTCCACGCCTCGGCGGGAAATTGATCCGTAAACCGCTCCGTCAAAACAAGAAACTGCATGCTCTCCCTCTCGCTTTCCATACTTTCGAGGTGTCATCCTGAGCGAAGCGCAGCGAAGTCGAAGGATCTGCGTTTGCCCGCTTCATTGAGACAGTCGAACCCTTACTTCTTTGGTCGTTTGTAGAACGGTGTAGGAACCACCTTCGCCTTTACCATCTGCCCACGAATCTCCACCGCAACTTCAGTATCAATCGCCGAAGACTCCACCGGCACATACGCCAGGGCAATATTCTTCTTCAGAAACGGCGCTGGCGACCCGCTTGTAATCTCACCGATTTGCTTGCCATCCAGCGAAAAGACCGGATACCCATCGCGTCCAATCCCACGCTCGATCATCTCCAGGCCCACCAGCTTCCTCCCGCCTTTGCGATCAGCCCCGCCCTCTTCCTGAATCTTTACCAGAGCATCGCGGCCCACGAAATCGCCCTTGTCCAGCTTCGCATAGCGCCCCAGCCCGGCTTCAAAGACGTTAATCGTATCCGAGATCTCATGCCCGTACAGTGCCATCGCCGCTTCCAGCCGCAGCGTATTCCGTGCTCCCAGCCCACAGGATAGGATCCCGAACTCCTTGCCTGCCTCTAGCACCTCGCCCCACACCCGCGCGCTCGTCGGCTCGTCGGAAGGGATGTAGATCTCGAACCCGTCCTCACCCGTGTACCCCGTGCGGGCGATCATGACGTTGTGCAGGCCACAAACCTGCCCCCACGTAAACCAGTAGTTCTTGATTGGATCCAGATCGACCGGCGTCAGCTTCTGCAACGTGTCCTTTGCTTTAGGCCCCTGGATCGCCAGCTGCGTGTAATAGTCGCTGAAATCGTTCACATGCACGCCCGGCATCGACCCAATCTGCGACCGCACCCACTGCACATCCTTCTCGCGCGTTCCTGCGTTGATCACGATCAGGTAGTCATTGTCCGAAAGCTTGTGCACCACCACGTCATCGACAAACGTCCCGTTCGGGTACAACATCGCCGAGTAATGCGCCTGCCCTGTCTGCAGTTTCGAGGCATCGTTCATGCACAGCTTCTGTACCGCCGCCAGCGAGCCCGGCCCGCGCAGCTGGATGTCGCCCATATGCGACACGTCGAAGACGCCAACGCCCGTGCGCACCGCGATATGCTCTGCGGTAAGGCCGCAGCAGTCCACCGGCATATCCCAGCCGCCAAAGTCCACCATCTTCGCCTTCGCGGCGCGGTGAACGGCATTAAGAGCAGTTTTCCTTAGGGGAGTCGCAGTCTCTGGCAACGTCATTTCCTCTAGACTCATCGTATTGTGCCGTTTCCCCACGGTCAACGAACAGACCGACTGCCTCGATGTCCCATAGCCAGCAAAGCATTTCTCCTTTCCATCGTTTGAGACAGAGAGCTACTTCGCTACTGGCTGCATTTGTGGTTTGTGCCACGTGCCGTCGACAACGGTATCGCCGGGCAAATAAACGCGGAGGATGGTATAGAAGGTGCTATCTGGCGCAGGGAGCCAGTTGGGCTGCTTTGCAGGACCGGGCTTGTTGTGTGCGATGTACAGGGTGAGCGAGCCGTCGGGGCCGTACTTGTAGCTCTTGAGCGTGGTGGAGTTGAGGAGGTAGCGCTTGAGAGGATTGGCCACCAGCAGCTGTGTCTTGCCGTCATACATCGTCAGCGACCAGAAGGCTTTCGTCGGAGGCAGATCTCCCTTGGCAAAATGAAGCTCGTAGCTGGTCTTCGATGCGTCGAGCGGCAGGTGGTTGGCGTCGACGAAGTAGGCGAAATAGATAGCGTCCTGCTTGGAGTTGCCATAGAGACCCAGCTTGGCTCCTGTGTAGCGGTAGAGATAGTTGTCCTTGAGGAAGTCGCGGGCGCCGAACATGTCGCCACTGGAGACTTCGTCGGCATTGATCTTTTTCATCAAGGTTTGAAGGTCTGTGGCGGAGTCCTTGATGCAGTCGTTAATCGCCTGCTGGATCTCAGGAGAGAACTTCGCCATGTCGAAGGTCTGGTTGGGGCCGATGTTCAGCTTGGCGAAGCGCGCCAGCAGACCGCTCTCAGAGGGATTGGGCGGGCAGAACTGGAAGAGGAAGTTGACAATTGGGAAGATGTCGGCGCTGGGCTTCATGATGTCCGCGGGTTTGGGCCAACTGACTGCGGTCGCAGCGGCGGGAGCAGGTTCCTTGAGGAACTCGCTGAGCGGCTGCACTTTGTATTGCGACTGAATTCTGTTGACCTTGGGCAGATCGGCCACGTTGAAGAGTTGCGTGCGGAAGAGGATGTAGGCGAACTCGGTCTCGGATCGGACGACGTCTTTCACCTCGATGGGTTTGTCGCCCTTCCACGTGGGACCGGCGATGAGGAAGGTTCCCCCATCGTTGCCGTAAGAGCGCGTGCCGAGGTAAGCGAAGTTGTAAGTGTAGAGATCGATCATCTGGCCGGTGTAGTAGCGGTTGGGTTCGATCTTGGGCATGGAAACGACGAGAGGTTCGGTGCGCAGGTCCATCCAGAGATAGGAGTACGGCGTGTCCGAGTTGGGGGTGACGACAAATTTGTCGTCAGGTGTGGCCACGGATTTAGCGCTGGTCAGAGTGTTGAAGGGAGCGCGGTAGTCCTTGCTGGTGGTATCAATCGCCTGCTTGTACATGGTGTTGTAGTTGGCAGCCATGGGGAAGCCGTAGATGAAGGCCTCCTTCGCGATGGCGCGGGCGTCAGCGGGAGTAAGGCCGCCTTCAGCGGTCTTTTTGGCCTCGTTGCATCCGATGATGAGGATGATGGCGAGGCCGGTGAGGGGCAGAAGGCTGTAACGAATTAGCGTGGTCTTCATCTGTTGTCCTTTCGGAACACGACCTTCTCAAGAATGATTTGCCTACTGTTTTTCAACGTCGGGTAAGATCCACTGTTTCTTGAACAATGCCTCAGTCGGAGCATAGGCACGGAACATCAGTTCGAACTTGCGATTGGGGTCGGTTGGGATCCAGTTAGCGTCTTTGCCGTCAGGAGCCTTGGGACCAAGATAAAGGTCAATAGAGCCGTCGGGGTTCTTCTGGAGTTCCGGGATCTGGGAGGAGCGGCTGGCGCGATTGACCCCCTTGATGAGCGTGTGGAGTTCGCGGTCGTAGGCGGTGAGGGACCAGTACTGCTTGACCGGCGCGTTGGGTGGGACCGCTACCTTGTACGTCTTCGAGCCGTCGAAGGCGTTGCCGTCCTTATCCTTGATGGAAATAAGGTACATCTGGCCACCGCCGAGATTCTTGATGCCGACGTAGCCGACGGTGTATACGACGGCTCGCTTGTCCACAGGATCAGCGTTCGGATCTCCGTAGGCGGTGCTCTGAGCTTTTACAAGTTCGGGATATCCAGGAAATAACCAGCGGCTGCTGGGTGAGAAGAAGGGCGGGAAGCCCTCGTCGTATTTTGCGTAGAGGAAGGCACGGGCGTCCTGCGCGGCGGAGTTGAGCGTGGCTTTCAACTGATCGGAGGGCTGGAACGCCTTGCCCTTCTCGATACCGATGGAGGCGAGCTGATCGATCATGACGCGGTCGCGGTCGAGCCAGGGATCAGACTGGATGATGTTGTTGAGGTGGTCGAAGTAGCTGGCGTCGTACTTGATGGTGGAGTCGAAGTCGATGTCTTTGACGTCGGTGAAGACGGTCTCCGGCGGATGAGCGGCGGCGGAGAGCGGGTATATCTTCATACGCTTGCCGTAGTCGATGGCGGCTTGAACATCGGCGTCGGAGTGGCTCTTGAAATTGGCACGGAAGAGCATATAGCCGCCGAAGGTGTCTGACTGGAGAGCAATGTACCCTGCAGGCGGCTTGCCTTTGTAGCCGGGAGGAAGGATGAGGTACTTGCCGCCTTTGCCCTTGTCGTAGCCGAGGAGGCCGGCGTCTTCGAGAGGCATCTGCCAGATGTTGACGATGTTGCCGTTGAAGGAGCCGTTTTGATCGCCGGGAGGAAGATCGAGGACAACGGGGCCGTCCTTAGTATTGAAGAAGACCATGAAGTAGAGGGCGTCGGGATTGGGCGTGAGAGTTTGGTTGTGATACTCCATCGGACGTCCCCAGTAGATGACCTGGCCGACTTTGCCCGTGGTCTTGGTGAGCATCTCCTGGAGCATGAGGTCGTAGTTGACGGCAGGCATGCCCCAGATGACGGCCTGGACGGCGCGGGCGTGCAGGAGATTGTTCTGAACATCGCCGGAAGATGCGGTCTGCGTTGGTGACGTCATAGCTGCTTCTTTCTTCGGTTGTTCGCATGCGGTTAGCGAAAGCATCAAGAACGCCGCGGCTATCGATACTACGATTCTCGGAAGGATCTTTGTCATTGCTTTCTCCCTGAAGGCTTTCGCTTCGGTCATCTACTTGTCTTTGAGATCCTCGAGCTTCCGATCTCTGTTGAAGGCAGACGCAGGTCTTCCTTTTGTGCGGCTGCATCCATGGCTCGTCCAATTCCTTTCACTGCGAGAACGGCTCCTGCGACGCAAAGGGCGATACATGCACCCTGCACGCCGAGCCAGAGATGCTTTCCTTCATCGATAGGGGTGAAGTAGAAGTTCGGCCAGATGGAGTTGACGACGAAGTAGAAGAGATAGCCTGCAACGAACTCCGACACGATGCCGAACAAGCAGAGAGTGAGCGCCAATCTCTCCCCTGCAGAAGCAGGCGTCGAGGTGGAACGACCGCTGACCATATAGCAGAGGCCGAAGAGGACCATCGCAAGACTTCCGACTTGGGTCACGTAGACGGAGAGCGTCCACGGACAGCCCCACCACAGAGTGACGTTCTTAAGGAAAGCGGGTTGTACCTCTTCCATCGCGCCATGCATGTAATGCGCCCATGGTCCGAAGCCGATGACAAGGCCGAAGACGAAGAGCCAGAGTCCGCGGCGAATGAATTTTGAGCCCAGTTCAATCATCGTCATGGAGGGAAGCTCCTTTCGTGATCGAAGCCTTTTACATGGACTGATGGAAAGCTGTTTACCTCACTTCTTCGAAGTCACCAGACCTTGTTCGCTGTTGACTTCAACATCGGGTCTTTATGTCGCGGGCGGCGCTTCAGGGAACTTCCACTTGCCTGAGAGGATCTCGGCGCGGCGGAAGTTGTCGGCGGTGACGGGGATACATCCGTCACGGGGCTTCGATGCTTTCGGTGACGAGCTCTGAGCTTGTTCAACCGGCGCTGAAGCTGTAGCCACAGGAGCTTCTGTTTTCTGACATCTGATAATGCAAAGCGCATCTGCCACGAGCACAAAGGAAAGGGCTGCCGCAGGAACCAATTGCATGTGTCACTCCTTCTCGGTTTCAGATTGGGCCGGGAGAGCAGCAACAAACAGTAGCATTGCAACATTGCAGAACACTACCTTTTTTCGCAATTATCTTTTTTTGAATCACTCTATTGGGACGTTCCGAAGATGCGGTAGAAAAGTAGTGGTGTTATCTCCGGAATAATTTTTCTTTGCGGCCTTGTTGTTTGTGCCGCCAATCCCTCGAAAGATCCGTGTCAGTTCTCCGTGTATCTGAAACTCGTATATCTCATACCACCACCGTCTCCCGGTACTCTCCAAACACGCCACGCAGTATATCTGCAATCTCGCCCACGGTGGCGTAAGCCTCCACTGCAGTCACAATCCGCGGCATCAGGTTCTCCCCACTCCTGGCCGCATCTTCCACGCCACGCAACGCAGCCGTATGAACCTCCGGATCCCGGCGGCCCCGTAGTTCCTTCACCCGATCCACCTGCCGCCTCTCCAACTCTTCATCGATCCGTTGAATCGGCACCGGTGTCTCCGTCGTGTTCACATACTCATTCACACCCACCACGATCGCTGTCCTCTCATCCACCGCCCGTTGGTAGGCATAAGCAGCATTCTGAATCTCCCGCTGCACATATCCCTGATCGATCGCCCGCAACATTCCGTACTTGCCGCCCAGGTCGAACCGCTCGATCGCTGTGATGTACTCCTCTGCGCGCTCTTCAATCTCGTTGGTCAGCGTCTCCACGTAGTACGAACCCGCCAGCGGGTCTACAGTCTCCGCTACGCCGCTCTCGTTCGCCAGAATCTGCTGGGTCCGCAGCGCGATTCTCGCTGCCTGCTCGGTCGGCAATGCCAGCGCCTCGTCGAATCCATTGGTATGCAGCGATTGTGTTCCTCCCAGCACCGCAGCCAGCGCCTGCACCGTCGTGCGAACGATGTTGTTCTCCGGCTGCTGCGCCGTCAGCGTCGAGCCTGCCGTCTGCGTATGAAACCTCAGCATCCAGCTCCGCGGATTCTTCGCGCCAAAGTATTCGCGCATGATCCGCGCCCACATCCGTCGCGCTGCACGAAACTTCGCGACCTCTTCCAGCAGGTTGTTATGCGCGTTGAAGAAGAAGCTCAGCCGTGGGGCAAATGCATCAATCTCCAGGCCCGCATCGAGCGCCGCCTGCACATAGGTCATGCCATCGGCCAGCGTGAAGGCCACCTCCTGCACCGCCGTGCATCCGGCCTCCCGCATGTGATAGCCGGAGATCGAAATCGTATTCCACTCCGGAACCTCATTCGCCGCCCACGCAAAGATGTCTGTCACCAGTCGCATCGCATGGTTCACCGGATAGATGTATGTGCCGCGCGCAATGTACTCCTTCAGGATGTCGTTCTGCACCGTCCCGTTCAACTTTCTAACGTCGGCTCCCTGTCGCCTCGCCACCGCGACATACAGGGCCAGAAGAATCGAGGCTGTAGCGTTGATCGTCATCGATGTGGAGATCTCATCCAGTCGAATCCCATCGAACAGCCGTTCCATATCTTCGATCGAATCGATCGCCACTCCTACCTTGCCTACCTCGCCCAGGGACATCGGCGAATCCGAGTCATACCCGATCTGCGTCGGCAGATCGAAGGCGACGCTTAGCCCTCCCTTGCCCTTTCCCGCGCCTGCACCCTGCGCCAGCAGAAACTTATAGCGCCGGTTCGACTCCTCTGCGTCGCCCATGCCCGCATACTGCCGCATCGTCCAGAGCCGTCCGCGATACATCGTCGGTTGAATTCCCCGCGTGAACGGATACTCTCCAGGCTCGCCCAGCTGTGCTGCCGGATCGAACTCCGCTAGGTGCTCGGTGTCATAAACCGCATCGATGGGAATTCCTGAGCTTGTTTGCGAAGGCTTGACCGGCGGAAGGGGAATCGTCTTCGACATAACGCTCAAGTGTACTCGTCTCCCTGGAGTTCTTTTATGGAAGAATGAACTCATGGGCGGAGAGGTATTCAGCGGATTTGCCTGCACGGTTTGCGGGGAGCGGCACGATGTTCTGCCCTTGAAGTACAGCGTTAAGGCACCGCAGGCGGTTCTGGCCGTTCCTTCCGAAGAACTGGAAGAACGTGTCGTGATTACCGCGGATCAGTGCGTGATCGATAACAGGGACTTCTACCTGCGCGGGCGCATCCTGGTGCCGGTACACGGGCTCCAGGCTCCGTTCGTCTGGGGGGTATGGGCAGAGGTAAGTCCCATGAACTTCATCCGTTCCAACGAGTTGTGGAACACCGAGGGACGCGAGCAGGAACAGCCTTTCTCCGGCTGGCTGAACAACGATTTATTTCTCTTCGGAAATACCATCAACCTCGAGGTCGATATCCACACTCAGCCCGTCGGGCAGCGTCCGCTGTTCACAATCTCCAATCCCGATCATCCCCTGGCCATCCAGCAGCGCCACGGCATCACCGTAGAACGAGTGCAGGATATTGCGGAGATGATTCTGCATCGGGGAGAGCCGGACTAGTTCAACGAGCTCGTTCTTTGCGCCGCGCACGTAGAAAGCTGCTGACGCAGAAGTAGCCGAAGACCGCCGCCATCACCGTCGCCATCAGGAAGTGCATATGCGCATCGTGATTTCCCGCCGTCTCGCGCAGGTCCCCTCGCAGCTTCCAGGCTCCACTGCCGGCATACAGTGCAAAGATCCCGAAGAAGACCCCGGTAAACTCCAGCCAGAGAACGCCCGATAACCGCACGAACGGTCTCCACACGGATTCACCGAATTTTTTTCCTCCGCGCGCCACACCCTCCGTCGTTCGCTTCGCCTGGGCTGCGGTGCGTGTCACCTGCTGCGCTGCCTGAGCCATCGAGGGCCGCGCACTTGTAGAAGATCGCTGACTTGGTCGCTGGGAGGTCGA